>Ga0207951_100027_pt1 | contig 127942 bp, 112 predicted proteins | sample Subbio12Aug_8Bad_FD_184830 | JGI IMG/M metagenome (GOLD analysis project Ga0207951, IMG submission 184830) | Serpentinite rock and fluid subsurface biosphere microbial communities from McLaughlin Reserve, California, USA - CR12Aug_8Bad (SPAdes) | ecosystem: Environmental > Terrestrial > Deep... | reverse complement strand
CGCCCGTTTACTTTATGTCCCCCATTCCATCCTTTTGCAGTTGTTGAATAACCAGCAACAAGTGCTTTGCCTAATCCCGGTGTATTCACAAAAAACCGGTCAGTACCTATTAGCGACCATTTATACCCTTCATTAAAATCTTTATCCGGTGTGGTAATCATTAAGGATTTTCTAAAGAAATCCTCTGCATAATTTGATGCACCCATAAATATTTTTTCAGGATTGCTAATTGCCGCGTGGAAATAACGGCGCGTAGTTTCTACTCCCTCGTTCGTTGCAGTAATTATAAAATCAATGTTATCATTCATATCTAGATTATACTGTGCAACGGCAGCAACTAAAAAATTATCCGTGGGTGTACCGGAATAAACCGAATCATGTTTTTCAAAATTTGTAAACCGGCCTATTGCTCTTTGTACAGGTTTTCTATTTGCGCCAACACAAACAGCATGGTCTCCACTCTCTTCCGTTATCACAAAATTATTTAAGCTTTCGTCCCATGCATATTCAATAGAGTTGAAAACCTTTTCGGAATAAGGCCACATGAATCGCATATTACTTTTATATTTGACTAAGAGCTTTGCCGGATAGACTCCGCGATATTCATAATGAACAACTGCAGTGGGTTTATCATTCGATGATGTTACGATTTCCGTTAAATATGCTCTGCTGAATTTATAAATACGTGTAAAAGATTCGGGTCTTACTTCAATTTGGGGACGTGCATCGTTCAGCCAGTAGACCGTATCTTTATAAGAGAACTGAATACCAACCTCATAATCCTGTAGAGCCATAAATGGATGCGCCCAGATTTCGTCTATTCCCCCTTTTTCTTTCCCCATTACAAGCATCCGCTCACCGGCTACGTTCCAATAGTTGTCCGATGCAAACTGATTTTTAATTAATAAATTCTGATTCGATTGCTGCCACGTAGTTGAAGCAGAATTTAGAATTGAGAATTTAGAATTGAGAACTGTGCTATCCTCCATTTCTTTTAATGAAAACTTTTTTACTGTATTTGCAGAATAATTCCAATAATATTTTTTTTGACCCTCATAGTTACCAACTAAATAATTCAAACAGTTCTTTGTAAAGAGTTCCAGATGTTCTTTGCTGTTATTGGGAATTGAATAATGCGTATAAGCACCAACTGCCAAAATTTTTCCTTTACCGATGCTGTATTCAATTACAAGTTTGGAATCTTCCTTTAATGTTATGTAAGACCAATCGACTGCAACGACTCTTCCGTTTTGGGGAATTGACGAACCGAAAAATCCGATCTGCCGCGTTTTCATATCAACTATCGGGTTGAACATATAAGCGCCGCCGTTCAATTCATTAAAAACAGGATGCATTCTAAATGAATGGAGTCCTAATTTTCTTCCGTAACCATCATCAACTGCATCTGCGTATTGTACGGTTGGTGTTTCGGTTTCAAATCCGAGGAGGTTCAGGTACTTTAATGCATCAAGAGTTAAAAATAATTTTCCACCTTCGTTCACATACTGTTTTATTTTAGAGATAACACGAGGATCGGTTTCTTCCGAAGTAAATTCGGTGGAGTCGGCACGATGAAGCCACAGCAACTGATAATTTAGAATTGAGAATGGAGAATGGAGAATGTCATTTTTGTTTAGTCGTACAGCTTTAAATTCTTCTGTTTGTTCTAGAAATTTAATTACTGATTGTAATTCGCTGTTATTATTAAATGAATTTTTAAGGTCGAGAAGAGCAATTTTAGTTTGCGATAGAATAAAAGTTGAAAGCAATAGAAAGAGCGAAAGAAATTTTCTCATTATATTCTCCGATAATAAGTTCGCTCTTTGAGTTTATCTCAGGAAAAATAAAAAGTTATTGATGCAGATTAATCAGCTTCTGGCTGAGATCGCAATGTAAACTCAAAGAGCGGAGAGTAAAAAATTATTTTCCTCCAGCCGGAGTATTATCATTCAAATATTTTGTTAGTAATGTATACAAATGAATAGTTGTCCCCTCACCTTCGTAAATGCCATGCGAACGGTTTGGATATGCCATCATTGTAAAATGTTTATTGTGTTTTACCAATTCATTGATTAACAATTCCATATTCTGATAGTGAACATTATCATCACCAGTACCATGAACCATTAGCAGGTTTCCTTTCAACTGATGTGCAAATGTAATTGCCGCACTCTCTTTGTAACCTTCTTCATTATCGGTTATCAATCCCATATAACGTTCAGAATAAATTGTGTCATACAAACGTTCATCACTAACAGCGGCGACTGCAAGACCCGTCTGGAATAATTCCGGATATCTGAACAACAGGTTAAGAGTTGAAACACCGCCGCCGCTCCATCCCCAAACAGCGATTCTAAGCGGATCAATAAAACTATACTTATTTATTATTGCCTTCATTGCTTCCGCCTGATCCTGTGATGTAACGGTCCCAACTTTTTTGTATAACGACTTTCTGAATTCCTTTCCTTTTGGTGCGGGTGTTCCTCTATTATCAACACTTATTATTATGTAGCCTTGCTGCGCTAACATAAGATGCCATAAATATTGAGTGCCAAAGAATTGGTCCAGAACTGTTTGCGCCGCCGGCTCTCCATATAAGTAATACAGAACAGGATATTTTTTAGTCGGATCAAAATCGGGGGGCTTCATCATCCATCCGTCGAGTACAATATTATTTCCTATATCAACTTTAAAAAATTCTGTGGGAAGCCGTTTTAACGCATCAATTTTTTCTTTATAGGATTTATTCTCAACAAGAGTTCTTACAACTTTATGTGAGGGTAATTCAACAAGATTGATTGTTGAGGGACTATCAAATGTTGAGTTATTATGAATTGCATAATTAGCTCCATCAGAAACCTGATAGGAGTTAACACCTGTAATTTGTTTTGGAGTTAACTTTTCAATTTTCCCTTTGCCATCAAGCGAGACTCTATAAAGATAGCGTTGTGTAGCGTTATCGGGAGATGAACGGTAATAGATCCATCCGTTTTTGTCGTCAATTTTCTGAATATCAATCACATCAAAGTTGCCCGGAGTAATAAGCTGAACTTTCTTTCCGTCTTTAGATATTAAATAGATATGGCGCCACCCGTCTCGTTCGCTAATCCATGTAAAGTTATTTCCTTTATTCAGCCAGCGCATATCGTCAACAGCGTCAATCCAGACATTATCTTCTTCTTTTAATATTGATTTTATTTCACCTGTCTTTACATCACCCAGAAAAATTTCGACCTGTGTTTGAGCGCGGTTGAAATACTGGAACCATATTTCTTTTGATGAGTTGTGCCAATCCATTCTTGGGATGTAATTATTGCGCGGATCTCCGGTTGTTTTCATCCAGACTGTTTCGCCACCATCGGCACTTATTACGCCGACTTTCGCAGCTGAATTTTGTGTTCCTACTTTAGGATACTGAACGGGTATAATTTTAGCATAGAGTGAATCGGTGTTATTAATCATGTAATGAACGCCGATTCCGGAAGCATCGAGCTGCCAGTATGCAATCTGCTTGCTATCCGGACTCCAGCGGAAACCATCGCGGCAATCGAATTCCTCTTCATAAACCCAATCGAATGTTCCGTTGATAATTGTCTCCGAACCATCGAATGTAAGCTGAGTAATTTTTCCATCGGTAAAATTTTCTACATAAACATTATGTCCTCTTACATAAGCAATTTTCTTGTTATCGGGAGAAAATTTTGCAAACATAAGTGTTGAAGGTTTAGCATCACCGCCTAATTTTTTTAATTGATTATTCTCCAGGTTCAGTACCCAGTAATCACCTTTTGTATTATAACGCCACACACGTGATGTGTTAGTAAAGATCATTAACAACTTTCTATCCGGCGACCAGATATAGTCGTTTATTGCAAGAGGTTTTTCTTTTCCTTCGGGAATTAAGAGTTTTGCAGAGACCATTACTTCTTTTTTACCGGAAACAGTTTCGTACTTAACAATATCTCTACCGCCCTTAACCTCGGTTGAATTTTCTAAGGTTGTGTAGTATTTGCCGTCATCAATCCATCGTGCGGGACCAAACCTGTCTCCGAAGAATTCGAAATTCTTAAATATACGGTCGAGATTTAAAAGTGATTTATCCTCCTGCTGTGCAAGAAGAGAAAAGTTGAAAAGAACAAAAAGAATCAGTAGCAAATTTCTGAGTTGTTTCATTGGTTCCCCATGTTATAGATTATTCATAAAGTTGTTAATCTTTTACATTAATTAATCTTTTATAAGTAAATAACCACATCATTTATGATGTGGTTTAAAAGGATATTTAAATATATAGGGCTTTAGCCCAAAAATTTGAATCCATATTTTTTGACAAATTCCTCATACTCTTGTTCAAAGCTTTTAATTGCGTGATGTGAATCTTGATTCTGTATGTATTTTCTTAATCTTTCAATTTGTGATTCACTAATTGAAGCTGCAAAATATTCATCTGCTCATTCAAATTTTGTGTTAGTAATTTTATTCTTATTGATCCAATAGGAGGATTCCCCTTTTATCAGGTTTACTACCTTTGCAATATTTTTTTCTGATCCAAGCGAAATGAGACAATGAAGATGATCTTTATAACCATTGATGAAATCAATATAAACTTCCTTCTGACTTGCATTATCTAATATATGATTAATAACTTTTTCACGTATATCTTTTGTTAGGAATGGTACTCTATTTTTTGTTCCAAATACGAGATGAATCCAAATTCTAACGAATGACATTATCTTACTTAAATATGTCTTGTGAATTTTAACTTTTAATAGTCCTAAAGGACTTCTACATTGGGTCTGCTATTTAACCCAACCGTAAACGGTTGGGTTAATTTATCTACAACATAATATTATATAAGTTTTGTTAAGATTTCAGAAGTTTATTTTTAGTACCCCCGACAGGAGTCGAACCTGTGCGCATGGCTCCGGAGGCCACTGCTCTATCCACTGAGCTACGGGGGCAATTATTTCTTTTTCTTATCCGGTTTATTAAATTTCCAATAGAATTAGAAGAACATAATTACAGTATATTATTTCACTGTTGTTCGGAAAATAGCAATAAAAAATTTCTGTTTCCTTAGATAATCTTTTTAAAACACGCGTCATTTTTTTATCTATATTGACTTTCACAGGATTTTACTAATTTATTTGTGAGAATATTACCTATAAGGAGATGCCAATGCAATACACAATGAAAAAGACTGTTTCCGAGATTATAACAACACTCAAAAAACATCCACATCCCGGAAAGAAAACAGGATCGTTCTGGGAGTTCATGAAAAGCCAGTTAGCAGATGAAGGCGAATGGGATCAAAAACATATTAGTGTTATTGAGAAAGAGATTGATACATTCTTAACAAAGGTTGATAAAAAATCGCTCGTAGAAATGTGGAAAGACACTCCCGCCGGTGATGAAAAGTTTGATGAGAACAAAAAGCCCGATGTAAAGGAAATGAAAGCAGACCTTACCGAAGAAATTTTAGGACGGGTTATGGATCAGATGGACGAAAATTATGTTGAGAGAGATCCATTCTTTACACATGCTGAACCTGTTTACGGAGCCGAGAAGGAAAGCGAAGGAAGTGGAGAAGAGCAGGACTTTGAGCTGGACAAAGAACCCGATGAAATTCCTGATGAAGATATTGAGCTGGATGACACTAATATGTTTGATGAGGGGGACGAAGAGGACGATGATTTCAAATATTAATAGAATCATATTAGTAATTTTATTTGCTTTCCCATTTTCAATTGTCAGTGCTCAATCTGAATACTTACGCGGTTTTAAAACAAACGTTCCGCACGAAGTAATCGAGCTTCAATTAAATGATTTAGAACTAAGTAACGCCACCGACAGATTATTTCTGTTCTCTAATTTAATGAGCGACACAACCTCATTATGGATACGAACAAATCTTCAAGTGAGTGCGCTATCAGGTTATTTTTCTAACAATCGGAATAACTCTGCAAATGTTTTAAGCCCTCTTTATCAAAATTATGTAAGCTCACAAAATATGAGGACCTTAAAAACCATTCTCGGCTCCGTCTCATTTGGAGTAACGGCATATCTCGCATACAAACATCTTAAGAAGTACGGATTCCTTAAGAAAAAATAGATTATAAATAAAATGTAACTTTGTGTACCCGCAGTAAGTCTAAATTTCTGTGTAAAAAATTTTCCGGGAAAGACATGAAAAAAATATTTTTTATTATCTCACTTCTAATATTAGCACCAACTGTTTTTGCCCAGGTTGATATTTTTGATGAAAACGATACTACGAAAACAGATTGTTCACAAAAAAGTTTTGACCTCGGCTTAGGAAATACAGGTATAAGTTTCGGAAATTCACCGGTATGGAATGGTTTGCGGTTTAATTTTTCCGATTGCGGAGTTGAGAGGATTAACGGAATCAACATTACATTCTGGAAACCGGGTCGAAATCCGGGTTCAAAAATTAATGGTATCTCAATTGGCGCTGCCCCATTTGCTTATGAACTAAAAGGAATATCAATTGGTGTTGCCGCTGTTATGGGTTTGGATAAGCTGCAAGGAATTAACATCGGCGGATTGGCTGCAATTTCAGAGGGTAATATTGATGGAATTAATATTGGTGGTTTGGGTGTAGTTGCAGAAAAAAATCTGAGGGGAATAAACATTGGAGGTTTGGCTTCAGTATCAGAGGGTGACCAACTTGGGTTTAATTTTGGCGGTCTTGCCGTTGTTGCAAAAAGTAATTTGTTCGGCTTTAATTTCGGCGGATTGGCAGTTGTTTCTGAAGGTAATATTTTCGGAATAAACTCTGGTGGTCTGGCTGTTGTTGCAAAAGAAAGTTTGAAAGGAGTTAACCTTGCCGGATTAGCCATAGTTGGCGAAGAAAGTGTTTTAGGTATTAGCACAGCTCTATTAGCAGTTGTTGGAAATACTGAAATAAAAGGACTAACTGTTGCCGGCTACAAAATTGAAACACCGGATTTCAGAGGATTTAATGTTAGCGGATGGATGGATGTTGAAGACTTTAGAGGATTTTCTGCGGCAGTATATAACAAGGTTGCTAATTCGCAAAGAGGATTGGTAATTGGTTTATTTAACGTTGCTGATGAATTGCACGGTGTTCAGATCGGATTAATTAACATCGCTAAGAACAACAAAGGAATCGCAAAAGTACTTCCGTTTATTAATGCAAATTTTGATTGATAGACAAAATTAAATTCCCCCTTCGTAATTGAAGGGGGAATTTTTCTAACTTCTAAGCGTTCTCTATTTCTTTAATCGATTTTTCAATTATTGCCACAGCTTCTTTAACCTGAGCTTCATTAATTACAAGCGGCGGTGCAAAACGGATGATGTGTTGATGTGTCGGTTTGGCAAGCAAACCATTTTCTTTCATCTGCAAACAGACGTCCCACGCTTCTTTTCCATTCTTCGGTTTAATTACAATTGCATTAAGCAGACCTTTACCGCGTACAAGTTCAATCATATCGGATTTAATTTTGCTCACTTCTTCTCTGAATACTTTACCTAATTTTTCTGCATTCTCGTCAAGTTTTTCTTCCTTTAATACTTCGAGTGCAGCAACTGCAACTTTGGATGCAAGCGGATTACCGCCGAATGTTGAACCGTGCTCGCCGGGTTTAATTACAAGCATAATTTCGTCATCCGCAAGAACGGCGCTTATCGGCATTGTTCCGCCACTCAATGCTTTGCCAAGTATTACAATGTCCGGTCTAACTTTTTCATGTTCGCACGCTAACAATTTTCCGGTTCTGCATAAACCGGTTTGAACTTCATCGGCAATGAAAAGAACATTTTTTTCTTTACACATGTTATATGCTTTTGCAAGATATCCTTCGTCCGGTACAACAACACCGGCTTCACCTTGAATCGGCTCAACTAAAAATCCCGCAACGTTCGGATCCTGAAGAGCTTTTTCAAGTTCAGTTAAATCGTTATAAGGAATTTTAATAAATCCCGGGGTGTATGGTCCAAATCCTCTGTAAGAATCGGGATCGTTAGACATTGATATAACAGTAATAGTTCTACCATGGAAATTTCCGAGGCAGACAATAATCTTCGCTTCATTCTCGCGAATTCCTTTTTTATCGTAAGCCCATCGGCGGCAAAGTTTAAGAGCTGTTTCATCGGCTTCTGCGCCTGAGTTCATCGGTAATACTTTATCGTAACCGAAATATTCTGTTATATACTTTTCATATGATCCTAAACAATTGTTGTAAAAAGCTCGTGATGTAAGTGTAAGAGTCTTTGCCTGTTCAATCATTGTGTTAATTATTTTCGGATGGCAATGGCCCTGGTTAACTGCGGAGTAAGCTGAAAGAAAGTCGTAATATCTTTTACCTTCAACATCCCACAGAAAAACACCTTCTCCTTTAGAAAGGACTACTGGAAGTGGATGATAATTATGAGCGCCGTACTTCTCTTCTAATTCAATATAATCTTTGGTAAGCATGATTTCTCCGAATGATTTTTAGAATATCCAACTTTGACTTTTATTTATTTGAAAATGATTTCAAAAATTAATTGGGGATTTTTCGAAAAGTTTTACCGCCAAAGATTAATTTTTTGATACTGAAATATATCGAACCTATTTCGGGGTTCCAAAAACAAGAGTGCGTATTTAATGATGGGAATTAAAGATTCTATAAAATGATAATTAAACGCATTATTTAAAGAGTAAGGAGAGCCCGGAACCGATTTGATACCGGGCTTGTAATGATTTTATAATCTTGTATACTCTATCGTAAACATTTTCTCTTCTTTGCCGTTTACTTCGCCGAACATTTCGAATACTGTTTTGTTATCATCAACCCATTTTGATACCGAGCGGTATTTCATATTTTTACCAGTCGAAGCATCATATCCTTCTCCAGTAAAGATAAGAGAACCTGACTTTTCATCAAGCTTTCCTTTCATAACCATAATACCGGTGCCCATGTTATCGGCCCATATACTTACAAACTCTTTATTGCCATTATCATAAGCATCCAGTCCAAAACCTTCGAACGGCATCCCCATCATTTCCCCGGTGTGAACGGATTTCATATAACGTCCGCCAAGTATCAGTTCAAATGTTGCTTTACCTTCAGATTTTAATTCTTGACCGGTTGCCGGGTCTGTAAAGATTGTAACTGTTTTCCAGTTGCCGGCCATTTTAGACATCATCTGGTGCATCGGACCGGGAGTCATATACTCAGTCCAGGCTTTCATTGCTTCAAGTTGATCTTGTGCGCAAAGATTAATTCCGAAAAAGAGCATCATAGTGATCAATATCTTTTTCATTTTATTTCCTTTCTATAAAAATTATTAAATGTTTTTTTACCGGATAGGTATCGGTTAAAATAAATGTTTTTTTAAGAAGATTAAACTTTTTTTATCCGGCTGAAATATGGGATTCCTTCCCTTTTTTCTTAAAGAAGAAAAAAATAATTACAGAGATGCTGCTGAGAATAAATGTAAAAATCCACAGAATTTGAGCGCCGAGTAAATCCAAAATTTCTGTACCAAGCCATGGTCCAATCATAAGAGCCAGACTGAATGTCATCTGGAAATATCCCATATACTCACCGCGTCTGTTTTCGGGAGATATTGTTGATGTAAATGATGTGCTTGCCGGGAAAAAAATCATCTCTCCAAAAGTCCATATTACAATTGTGAATGCAATAAAATAAATATTTCCCCACAGAGCCATAAGACCAAAACCAATTCCGCATAAAATTGCACCCAGAGCCAGAGCTTTCCGATCATCCCAGTGTGCCATTGCATTGTTAAGAGGTACTTCAACAAATATTATTATTACAGTATTTATTGCCGATAAAAATCCAAATACAGCACCAGAATAGCCAAGATCTCTTACAATATAAATCGGTAATCCGCCAATGTGTTGAAAGAAAACAATGTTAACGGGAATTAATGATAACAGGAAGAATAGAAAAAAATTGTCTTTTAAAATACTTTCTGGATGCTTGATACTTGATTCTCGATTTACAATTTCATCTTTCTTTTCAAAAGAAACAGCATCCGAATTTTCTAAACTTAAATTCCTATCAATACTCAGAGTTTCATGAGGATCAAATCTCGCTATCATTAAAAACAATCCGGCAGCAACTGATGTTAATCCATCTACATAAAAAAGTAATTTGAAATCAATAGTTGTTAAAATTCCTCCTACAACCGGACCAATACTCATCCCCAGATTAATTGCCAGACGGTTTAGCGCAAAGGATGTTTTTCTTTTTGCCGGTTCAGATTCTTTAGAAATAAGTGATAAGTTCGCCGGTCTGAATGCTTCGCTTATAACAGCCCAGACAACTGTATAACCTAAAATTAAATAGTAGTCGGTAATAAATGGGTAAACGAACAACATTAAGCCGGATGAATCTCCTCGCCGCAAGCAGCGAGGTATCTGAAAACAAATATTATTTTATTCGCCTCAAGAGGCGGGGAATTCAACCCTCGTCCGCCTCTGGCGGATTAAAATTAATGAGAGCTTCATAACGCGAAGAGCTCCCAGCTTATCGGATAATTTTCCAACAATTGGCACTGTAAACAATGCACCGAATCCGTAAAATGCGAGAACGAGTCCAGCGCTACCGGCACTTACTCCAAAGTCCTTTGCCATGTACAATGCCAGAAAAGGAAGGACCATTGTGCCCGATCTGTTTATAAGCGTAGCGAACGCCAATATCCAGATATTATGAGGTATCTCTTTTAATCCGCGCCAAGGATTCATTGATTACCCAACATTCTGTTATAATAGATAAAGAGCATGATTAAGATCGGGATTGATTTCACAGCCACGACAATTCTCTTGCTCATGCTCTTGCTCTTAATCTTATCCATGCACTTACTTCCGGATTGAATCAATTATTATGTATCGTTGCAAAAATATTAAATAGTATCTTCTAAATAATCTGCTATTTAGTTAAGTTAATAGAGATAAATTTGTAGGAGATATAAAAATGTTTAAAGTGCGGATTGTTATTATATCCTTAGTACTTATTACGACTTATGCGTGTTCTTCACTAATACTAAGTCCTTCTGATTTTTCCTGGCCGATTGAAAACGTTCTAAAAGTTAATGATAAAGGATTTATATCAGAAGACCGTTACACATTCTCAATAAATGTGAAAAAACTTTTCTTCGAAGAATTCAAGGACTCAACTAATTACTCCGGAAAAGAGTTAAGAATTATTCGTGATAAGTCCGGATATTATTACATAACAGGTAAAGAATTCAAAAATGTTTATTTATTTCTACCGGTTGAAAACGGTATGAAGCTGGAGAACAAAATTAAAATTTTAGAGACAGAAGGTTTAACCGCACCGGTTTTTAATCAGAAATCACCCAACATCGAATTAATAGACGGTTCAAAAAAATATTTACTGAATTACAAAGGATTAGTGAGGTAAGAAATGAAATCACGTGTATTTATAATTGCAATTATATCATTAATTTTTTGTTCGATATCCGTTGCACAATCCGATTACGAGAAAACACAGAACTTCAAAGCAAAACACAAACAGATTGAAGACGCAATAAAGAACGCAACATCGCTGGAAGAATGTAATCAGATTGGTTTGAGTATTGTAAAACTTAGAGAGGAATTTACACCGGATAAACAGCTTCTTGATAAGAGTCTTTACCCGGATAATTTTGAAGCATCTCTTCAAAAAATTGAACGCGCACTTGAAGTAAGAAAAGGCGACTTTTCTCAAATTGTCGAGCTCACTACAACCGTAGGCACATTAAAAACAAAGGTAACCGAATTGAGTGAAAAGAACCAGGATTTGCTCGGACAGATCCGTCAGCTTAATTTAAGAGTTGAGAAAGATGCTGCTACAATTGCATCACTCGAAAAATTAATAACGCAATTGAAAGCCAACATTCAACAGAGAGATTTATTAGTCCGAGATATTGTTGATAGTCTTCTTACAGAATTTGTAAAAGCGCCGTCAACATTAAATGATGCAGAGAAACAATCCATTATTTCTAAAGTGGATAGCAGAAATCTCTTCTATAATATAGAACGAACTATTAACGACAACATTCAATTTATGAGAGTTACACAGCTTACACCCGACGATCTTTCCGAAATGAAAAATCAATACAAGGATTTCAATAAAGTATGGAAGCAAATTGGTCCAAAGCTTGCAGATGTTTATTTAAACAAACGTGATAAGTCAACCGAAATTGCAAACATCGATTTTATGTTTAACGATTGGAATCAAAGAATTAACGAAGAAATGTGGAATCAGGTTAGCAAACTTTTCAGAGAAAAGAATCTTAAGCTATTACCCTTCAACAGCGGCGATCAGTTTACAAACAGCACGACCTCTTTTATTGATGATGAATTAAAAAATCTTGGTGTAAAAAGTTCTGATGAATCCGAGAAAATCTTCTACACATTTACAGACAGTGTTTACTTTGCAAAAGTTCAACCGACGTGGATTCCAATACTAATTGAAAATAACATGATGACCGAAGCCAACAAGGACACAATTGAATCCCGCATAAGCATGTGGAAAGAAAAAGTTGCACCAGCATCGGTATTTAACTGGATCTACGTGATTCTAATTGGCGCTATTGTTGTATTGATTATTGCATACTTTATGAAAGGCGGAAAAAAACAGGAAATCGAAACAAATTAATAAAGGCACCAAAGGTATTTTTAAGCGCCGGCTTGTCCGGCGTTTTTATTTCTGCAATTCTATATGTAAAAATATTTACCTGTTATCACATAAATTTAACCTATCATTGACTTTTTAAAATTCATCTTCTATGTTCACTCTTGACGAATTCTGTGTTGTGTTTAAATCTGAATTCGTCAGCGCAGAATGCAAATATTAAAATGCAATAATTATATCCAGCCGCCTTTATTTATTCTGACAGATCAGAATTTTTCCCGAATAAATTTAAACCGATCATTTCAACCCAATCTTACATTAATTGTTATTGCGACACTTTATGTGTTAAGGAGGATATATGAAAAATAGACTTACAAGTATTGCTCTTTTATTATCTGTATTAGTTTGTTCGGCTGCTTATGGGCAGAACATTAAGAAAGATATAAAAGAAGAAAAAGCTATTCCCGAATCAATTATGAATATTCCTATACCGGGTCCGTTCCTTTCCCCACAGGAAACGAATGCGAATTTTGCAACCACGGTTTATACTTTTGGGGATATCATAATATTTTCTTATTTCGATAACACTACAGTAACGGTATATGATGCAACCGGAGTTCAGAAAGGGACACAAACATTAAATACAGACAAGTATTACAAATTCAATTTTGGGAATGGTGTTTTTAGAATTGTCGGCAACAAAACCTATACAGTTTTAGTTGGTGATGCTACTACAACCGGTGTTAACGGATATTTTGCAGTTGATGAATCCGGGAGAGCTTTATCAACCAAGCTTAATACTTACATGACCAAAAATTCTTTTAGTGCAGAAGATTTTATTGTTTTTGCTTATGCTGACAATACTGGATTTACTGTAAAAGATATGGATACAGGCAGTTTACTTGCAGCTGGTACACTTAACACAGGACAATATTACTCATTCAAAAACTCAAGTACTGTACCATACAGTAAATATTTGCAAGTTACTGGAACAAAACCAGTGTCTGCTTTATCCTACGCAGATCAAGATTATTACGTACCTTCAAGCACTGGTAATTTTGTCGGTACAACATTTTATGGTTATTCAGGGTCAATTTGGGCGCCTAATAGTATAACTATAACTTCTTATAGTGATAATAATTCTGTAACTGTAAAAAATCTTGCAACAGGTGCTACAATTAGCACATTTACTTTGCAAAAAGGTCAAGTTCATACTGATGGAATAAATGCAGCAACTTTTTGGAGTGTAACTGCAACAGGCTCAGTTTCTGCAGCTAATATCCCATTCTCGGGTTATTCTAGTAATTACAGCTATATGACTAGGGCAATTGATGAAACAGGAAGGGGTTTTGGAAAATTATTTTATGTTCCTACAATTGGTAGCGACATCAGAATTTTTTCATTTGACAATAATAACTCTGTTAAGGTTACCCGGCTGGGTTTATATAATCAATTCCCCTATACAAATTCTTTAGTCGAAAAGGAAACTATTCTAAACGAAGGGCAATACTATAGTTTTAATTCACCAAGTGGGAATTATGTTTATAAAATTGAATCATCGGGTAATGTTTCCGTTTTACAAAATAATAGTGGTTATGGCGCAGATTTTATGCCTCTCGCATATTCTCTTGATTATCCTGATCTGGCTATTTCAACTGCAGATATTCAATACAGTAAAGATGACGCAAATATCAATGCCGGTGATAATATTACTGTAACAGTAACCGTTCATAATTATGGCAACGTCGCTGCATCTAATATTAATTGTGTTGCTTACGATGGCGATCCAGACGCTGGTGGAAATGCACCGATTATTGGTAGTGGTACAATCTCAAGCATTGCAGTTGGAGGTACAGGAACATTCTCATTTACATATAAGGCCCCGGCAAGTCCAGAGTACCATTATATTGTAATCAAAGTTGACCCGGCAAATCTTATTACAGAATCGAATGAATCAAATAATAAAGCTCAAAGAAGTATTAGACCGAGTGTTGACTTACAACCTCCATTAGCCGTGTCAGTTACAGCTCCATCAAGTTTATTGCTTCAAATTGGCTCCTTGACACCTAATCCATTTACTGTTCACTTAGACATTTTTAATACTGGAACTGTAGCAGCAACAAATGTAACTGTTACACTAGAATTATTTAATGGACTAACATTGGCAAGTGGAACGTTAGTAAGAAATGTTGGAAATATAAATGCAAGTACAACTTCTTCATTGGATTATTCTATTCGTGCAAATGCAAGTACATCCGGATTCAATCTCTATAAAATTACGATTACTGCAAGTAACGCACAAACCAAAGTCCTTAATAAAGCTATCAACATTCCCGATGGAACCGCACCGGTAGCACCAACAAATTTGGCGGGACAAATAACCGGAAATGGAGCCGCAAACTTAACATGGAATAACAATAGCGAATCCGATTTAGCCGGATACTATTTATACTATGGACCTAATCAAACTACATGGACCGGAACAGGAGCTGCTCAGGGCAACTCTCCTATACTGGTTGTTGGTAAAAATAATCTTGCTATTACCGGAATGCCGGCCGGAACAGTTTATTTCATGTTGAAGGCATTCGATACTTCTAATAATCTCAGCAATAATAGTAATGTTGTTCAACTCAATTTCAGCGGACAAACTACAATTCAGAATTTATTCTATGGTAATTCAGCTTATACTGTTACTGTTTCAACCGATCAGGGTAACTGGGGCTATGTTGCCGGAACTAATAGTTATACGGATCTTGGCAAATACCAGAGATTTGATATTACACAGAGCGCAAAATTAACCGGTGCTTACTTCTACTTTGCCGGAAAAACAATTACCGGTTCTGCCGATAATTTTAATGTTGTGGTAAAACAAAGAAATCCGGACGGTTCGCCCGGCACAACACTTTATACTCAATCTTACAGTACAAGTGTAATTGATATAACTACACCGGGTGTATCACACAATTATTTCGCGATCTCACCAGGTATTAGTTTTACTACACCTTTCTTTATTGGAATTGAATGGGGTGCTTCAATTGATGACCGCTTCGGATTAATTATGGATGCTAATGCGGAAGGAAATGCTCAGAAGCGTGCCTGGGAAAAATGGAGCGACAATACTTACCACGCTATGCAGGATGCATGGAATAATATGGATAGAGATATTTGGATTGCCGCAGAAATTGAGGTCGCAAGTGATGTTGATGATGGTAAAGATATTATTCCATCCGGTTATGCTCTTAATCAGAACTATCCTAATCCATTCAATCCTTCTACCGTTATCAGTTACCAATTACCCACCACTGCCTTTGTAAGATTACGAGTATTCGATATTCTTGGAAACGAAGTTGCTTCATTCGTTAATAAAGAACAGCATGCCGGTTATTATAATGTAACATTCAATGCATCAAAGTTAACAAGCGGAATCTATTTCTACCGTTTGGAAGCCGGTACATTCAGCGAAACAAAAAAACTGATGCTGGTTAAATAATATTTTTGATTGTTCAACTTAAAGCCCCGTTAACAGCGGGGCTTTTTTATTCGCTTCTTTTCATCCATTTTATTAGGCATTTAAGTCTCAAGTCGATAATTTTGTTCTAACCTTTTCCAATAACTATGGAATGATAAAATGAAAACCCTTTATAACCGCACAATTAATTATGCCCTTATATTGATTATTATGCTCTTCTATACTAACTATTCTATTGCACAAATAACTTCCGAACCTCCGGCCAAGCCGAAAACAAACATTGAAGATGCTTTGAAATATGCTCGCAACGAAAACTCTATGCCGGGTAAATATCCCGGAAAAGTCGTTCAGGTAAATCATGAAAGTTGCACTTCTGAAAATAAAATCATTTATCAAGCTGCATACGACATGGTTGAAAATGGAATGCTCTCTTTAACCGGTGAAAAAAATATAAAAGCTGCGTGGCGGAAATTTGTATCCCCAAAAGAGCGAATTGGATTAAAAGTAAATCCTGTTGCAGGTCCGCAATTATCAACAAGCGTTGAAGTTACAAAAGCAATTGTAAGTCAACTCGAGATTGCTGGTGTAAAAAGAAGCAATATTTTAATTTGGGATCGTCGCGAAGAACAATTATTCGAAGCCGGATTTAACCATGAGAATTTTCCGGGGATAAAAATAATCGGGACGGAACGACCGGAGAATGGTTCTATGTATGATGAAAAAGGGAAACTTCATAGTCTTAAAATGATTGATACAACCTGGTATTACTGGGCTGATTGCGAGGACAAGTACGACTCCGCGACAATTCCTTATATGGTGAATGAAGGGAAATATTCCTACTTCACAAAAATTGTAACGGAGATGGTAGATAAAATTATAAATGTTCCTATTCTAAAAAACGCAGGTTCATCGGTTACACTCTGTCTAAAAAATCTTGCATATGGCTCTGTTACAAATACCGGAAGATTACATAAGCAGTTATGGGCAGAAACATGCGCAGAAGTAAATGCATTCCCTCCTCTTAGAGATAAAGTTGTACTGAATATTGTTGATGGAATAAAAGGATGTTTTAATGGCGGACCGGGTGCTAATCCCCAATTTTTCTGCGAGTATAAAACCGTACTTGTTGGTACTGATCCGGTTGCAGTTGACAGGATTGGTTACAATATTGTTATCAATGAAAGAATAAAGCGTGGTGTTCAAAAAGAGGATAACGCACGCGGCAGAATTTTTATGGACCTTGCACAAAATCTTAATCTTGGTATTGCTGTGCTGGAAAAAATAAAATGGGAAAAAATAGAATTAAAATAGAACGCCGATTTTTATGATTGATTATGATCTACGCTGATCATAATCAATCCGCGGAATCTGCGTTCTATTATTCTATAAATTTATGAGAGTACGATGAAAGTAATCGCAAACATTTTTTTCTTTCTTGCATTGACAATCTCAATCAACGCACAGATAAACGAATTCCCCAGATTGACGGAAAATGATTTCCCCGGGATGAAAATTACACGTGAGCAAACATTTGACGGAAGTAGTCTATGGGGATACATAAACGGCGGTGCAGATATATTTCTTGAATATGGTTTTGATAAGCTCTTGCTTCAGGAGGTTAGTATCAACGGATTGAATTTCAAGATTGAGATATATAAGATGAATAACCCCGCTTCCGCATTCGGAATCTATTCGGTTTCGCATTACAAATGTGAGGAAAGGGTGAAAAAGGTTAAGTATAGTTGTTTAACACAGTACCAGATGCAATGCGCAATGGATTGTTATTACATTTCTATAATCAATTCAAATGGAAGCAAAGAGGAAGTGGAAGCATCGAAAAAAATATTTACTCAAGTCACAAATAAAATTTCCGGGAATGATTTTTCAACTCCTCCGTTATTCAACAATAAATTATTAAGTGAGCAGAAAGATCAGATAAAATATTTTAAGGGAATTTTAGGCGTTCAAAACGGTATGATGGAGTGGTATGACTATTTTGACGGTCTTGGCGAGTTTGAAATATATCTTCTTCCTGCTAAGCTTGATGCAGGTGATGTTAATATCGCTCAGATTAAATTCCATTCCGGTTCAGATGTGAATACTTTTTTGAAGCGCACAGGAATAGAAATAAATCCTTCAACTAAATATTCAAAAAGCGAGCGCGGGAGTAACACCCTTCTGGTTAAAATGCTTAACAATAACGAGATGATTTTTGTTGAGGGAAAGATTAATAGTTCTAAACTGGAGGAGTTGGTAAAGAAAATATGGTAAGGCAAAGAAATTTCACAGAGCCCTCCGAGAGGTCACAGAGAAACACAGAGATTAAAGGATAAATCTTCTTATACCGTTTTTTATAACAGGTACATTGAAATTAATAAGCAGTCCATTTTTTTTGCAAATCCATTAATATTCATTCTCTGTGAATCTCTGTGCAATGTTTTTAATCTTTTTCTTATCCAATCTTAAATATCTCCATCTTTTTAAAGTAGCTCACAAAAAACTTTTTCCCTTTCTGCAGAGGGACATATGAAGAATAAATTTCCTTCAGACCATTTTTTTCTGCAATGTAAAAGAATTCTTTAATGTCGACTAATTTTATTACCGTACTCAGTTTTTTTATTGATTCAAATTCGGTTTCCGAAACCGGTTCTGAAGAATCACTCGGCATTTGCAGTACAACGCTCAATACTCCGCCATAATTCAACCAGCCGGAAATTTTTGTAAGCAGTTTTTTAACATCAACATACTCAAATATTAATGCGGCATGAATAAGTTCTAATCCGGAATCATGTAAATCGAGTTGATCAATATCAACACATAGCAGATTAAGCGATGGGAGTTCTTCTGCAAACCATGCACGGCACTCAGCAAGATACCTGTAATTAATGTCCACACCCAGAATTGTTTCAATATCTCTTCCAATTAAATGCTCAAATCCATTCCCGTTTGTAGACCCGAGAATACAAAGTGAACGGGGCTTGAATTGATCCAGAACTTTACGGAATATTTCGTTCAGTACCTGGAGCTGCTGAACTCCGGGTGCCGACATATGTTCTTCGTATTCGTTCGATGGTATTTGCAGCCATGGATTCATAGTTTATAATACTCTCTTATTAATTAACATACAAACCGAGTGTAAACCAACCGCACCAATGACGGTATGAAAACGGTGCAGTAAGTCCCATACTGGAATTTTTAAACGGAAGAACTTTTTCTGTGAATGTGTCCGAGTAACCGAACAATTCACCATTAACCGATTTGCCATTAACCTTACCGGTAATTTTGTTGATAGTCAGTAAACCGAATACTATTGGATACCGACCGCACCAGATAGGAATATTCTTCTTTCCTTCCGGATCAGTCCATAATTCTTTTGTAAGGTTAACAATGCGCTCTGCTTTTATTTCTCCGGATAAATTTTCATTTATAATTCTTCTATCATTGTCTGTTGCAGTTTTATGTGCATCGGCATCCAATCCATAAGGTGAGTTACTAAAATCTTCACCGTAATGATTTGCATCGTTGGAAATCAGGAAGAAAATATCGTTGCCTATTTTCAGATTTTTCTCTTTTATGTAATCTAAAATAATTTGGGAGAGTTTACTGCTAATATCTTCCATCCTTTCGTAAGACATTTGTGTTATCATTATTGGTGTAATTTTAATATCACGATTATAGAACTGAAGGAATGGTACCAGTGCTTCAATTGAGTGTTCAATCTGATGCGCTTTATTGTTAATCATTACATAATCTTTTTCGAGCTTATTTTTGATCAGCTCTCGCAAAGGGGAAATTTCAACATTGCCATAAGGACCAATCCATTTATTGTGTTCATCAAGTATCAAAACATTTTTAGGGTCGTTCATTTCTTTCCGGACGGTTCCGTGTGTCACTCCAAATATCACGACCTCTTTTGCGCTAATCTGGCTGAACAATGGATAATATATTTTTCCGGCATAGAGGTAATCATCGTGAACGGATATTCCGCCGATTAATTGTCCGTTTGATTTCACATCTTTAACCTCTACAGATAGGTATTTAATGAAAGAATCCATCTCGTCAGCATTCCAGCAGAAACCCACATCATCGCGGATAGGACGAATTGACTGCGAGTGAAGAGCGCAGAATGAAGAGAGCAGAGTGAATAACAGGAAAAATATTTTTCTCATCTTGTTCTCTATTTAATTAAAATAAGTTTTGTGCTAATATTTATATTGGTTCCCGTTAAACGGCAGTAGTAAATTCCAGATACCAACCGGCTGGCATCATATTGAGTCCTGTAAAGTCCGGTGTTCAGTTCCCCGTTAAGTAGAGTTTCAACTTCCTCTCCAATTGAATTGAAAATTTTCAAGGAATAAGAGCCCGATTTAGGAATTTCATATTCAATTGTTGTCGAAGGATTAAATGGATTTGGATATGCAGTAATTGAAAATTCCGTAGGGATTAGATCTTCTGTTTTCACACTTACAATTGTTCCGAATTTTGTTAATCCGTAAGCACTTCCAATCCATACATTACTGTTCTTATCAACAACAATATCATTCACGCAATCACCGGGAAAAGTACTTGAACTCTGGTAACTAGTAAATGTTGTTCCATTATAAACATAAATTCTTTTCTATTACCAATCTGCCCGCAAAAACCGGTACCAATCCACACATCATTATTCCGGAATCCAATTGCCGATACAAAATCATCAATCGGGTAAGCTGATGATTTGTAAATTGTCCATGTTGATCCGTTATATTTTGAAAGTCCTCCACCCACAGTTTGAAAATTGACATAATCGGTTGTTCCTACCCAAACATTTCCAGAAGCATCTCCGGCAATTGTTCTAATATAATTTCCGCCAAGTCCACCCTGAGTATTTTCCATTGAAAAAAAAGTCCATTTAGTGCCAACAAATTTATAAAGACCTATTCTGGTACCGCACCAGACATTTCCGTTTTTATCAATACCAATTGCTTCTGCGCCATAACTATTAAAATTATCTTTAAATACATTTCCCTGAGCCCAGCTGCTTCCATTATATCTTAAAACACCCGGATCGTTGTAGCCAGTGGGAGTTAATCCAACCCAAACATTACCCTGATTATCAACTTCCAGAGCATAAGTATAATTATTAGTTAATGCGCCGGATTCTTTTGTGAATTGAGTCCATGTATTTGTAGATGGATTAAATCTGAAAACACCATTAGCATAATTAGCAACCCAAACGTTGTTCTGTTTATCAACTGCTACATCAATTATGGTTTTATCCTTTAATGGGGAATTTGATGTGTTGTAATTAGTCCAGTTAGTCCCGTCAAACTTAACAAGCCCGGTGAAGTATGTGCCTACCCAGAGAACTCCGTTTGCATCAACAGCCAGACATTCAACATTATTGTCCGTAAGTTTACCGTTTGTATTGACCGTTGTATAGTTATACCAGGATTGAGCACTTAAATTAAGTGTTGCACTTAATACTAAAATCATAGTAAATATTTTTTTCATGACACTCTCCTTAAATTTTATTTACTAAACCCCAATTCTATGATAGCTTGCATAGAAAAGATAGCGGCCAATTAATTCGATCAATATTATTAGAACAAAATAAAAAGTTGAATACCGATTAAGACTTAACAAGACTTTCTCTATGCGGAATTTTTTTATTAATGAAAATGAAAACGCAATTGCTGTTACTAATAAAATAATCTTTGAAATAACAAAAAACAGATTCTCTTTAACCAGCAGATCATAACTGGCTCTTAACGTTTCATCGCCGGTGCTTAAATATACAATTTGAATGAAAAACAGAGTAAGGTTTAGCAATACCAATAAATTTGTTGTGATAAGAAGAAAGTGTAATGTAAAGCTTAATTTTTTTCCTGTCGATTCGTCGGGAGCGGTTAACAAATTATTTCTATTTATAATTCTTATTAATGAATAGAATATTAAACTGCTTCCCAGCAATAAAACGGACAGGTAAAATGATAGTGGTGTAAAAAGACTGTTCCAGACGGGAACTGTCTCTAACATATAAATTGAGGACATGTAATAAATTGTCCGGAAACCGAATAAAATAGTAATTAAAGCCAAGAAAAATATTAACAATATCTTTGTGTTATACTTTATATAGATAATAAGAAAAACTCCGCCAAATAGAATGTAAATAATAAGAGAAAGTATTTCTCTGCTTAGATAGGAGGATTCCAGATTATTCAGTGCATTAATTGCCTTTTGCGGACTTCCGAGATGAAAGAGCGATGCCATTACTGCAAGCATGAGAATAACGGAAATTAGTTTGAGCAAAGAATTGCTTACCATTTCAAAAATTCTCTCTTCCAGCTTAACAAAACTTACATCGTGCAGAATTCCTAAAAACAAAAATGTGCCAACCGACATTTGAACAAACAATGTAAATAATATCAGCGGCCAATCGGACGAGAGCATGTTAAACTTCCTCTTTATTTGCTACGCTTAATTTACCTTTTGATTTAAATGAATCTTTATGAGGACTAATTACAACCGCAGGTTTTGTTATGTTTTTATCCGGAAGCGGATAAATTTCTGCGGCATCGCCATATTTCTTTCTAAGCTCTTTAATCTCGCCAAATTCCAGCACGCGCATTGGACAGGCGTCAACACATGATGGGTTTTTACCTTCATCAATGTAATCGTAACAGAGGGTGCACTTAGACATTACACCTTTTTCGGAATTATATTGAGGTGAACCATAAGGGCACGCCCACTCACAATATCTGCATCCAATGCATTTCTTTTCATCAATCAGAACAATTCCGTCTTTCCGTTTATAAATTGCCTTTGTAGGACATACTCTCGCGCAGATAGGATCTTCGCAGTGGTTACATGCCATAGAAATATTATATGCAAAGACTTTGTGAATCAATGCGCTTCCCTTTCTTATCCAGTCGCCTCCGCTCACTTCGTAAACTCTACGCCATAAAACACCGTTGCCCGTATCGTGTTTATCGTTGCATGCTGCCTGACAAGCTTTACACCCAGAACACTTACTCGTATCAATATAAAATGCATACTGTTTTTTCATATATCTAAGGATTGCTTGATATAATATCGGGTGTTGAGAAAATACTGTACTGTACTGCATGTTTTACATCTAGAGGATAATTAGAAATAAACAACTCTTTACCAAGTTGATTCGATTCTTTATTAACATTACGCATTCCATAGGTTAAATCCCAAGTTTTGATATAGGCAAATGAGAAAAGGTTTCTTATGTACTCACTGTCGTCATAAGTAATTAACCATCTATGTTTGGATTGTTTCATCACGTTTGCAAATCTTTCGTGGTTGAACATTTTATGAAGGCTACCATTTTTGCCATATAATGCAGATTTTGTTGCTGAATAATAAGGTGGGTCAAGAAATACAAACACATCGTTACCATGAGCTAATATTACTTCTTCATAATCAAGATTAGAAATTTTAGTGTTCAATAAAATCTTTGAAAGCGCTTTAACTCTTTCGATACTTGATTCAGTGAACCTTTTATGAAAAGCAGCATTTGAAAAACCTCCGCTTTCTGTTGTACCAGAAAATGTAATTCTATTAAAAATAAAAAAGGCCGCAGCTTTTTTAATGTTGTCAAATGAATCAATGTTATTCAATAAAAATCGATGCAATTCTTTGCCGTCAGAATAGGTAGAACGAAATTCAAGAATCGATTCAATAAGTTTGTTCGGGTTCTCTTTACACTCATTCCAAAAATGATATAGATTCTTGTAAATATCGTTTATCCAAAAGGTTCTCGAAGGAAATTTTTGTTTTAAATAAACGAAAACAGAACCACCTCCAACAAAAGGTTCTCGAAATTCTTTGAACTCCGGTATTAATTTCGAAATCGAATCTATAGCTTTACTTTTTCCGCCGGGATATCTGAGTGGACTTTTAATCATTTCAGACGCCTTCTATAATAACTTCAAAATTGTTTTCCTTTGCTTCTGCAAAAAGTCTATCGATAACCTCAACATTGTTCGCATTAAAACCAGCAGAGGATTTAAATTCCTCTATCTCTGAAATTGCACTTTGAGAAGATATTTTTCCAGAAATATTAGTAGACGTTAATTTTAAAACTGGCTTGGGAGTAAAATCAGTATTATCTATTTTTACCTCAGTTAAATTACAATACAAAACCATTTTCAGCAGACCATCTTTTATATCGCCTATGCTTGGTAATTTTGAATTACTTGAGTGTTTGCCTTCAATCAAAAACAAATTTTTGTCAACTATAGAAATTTCATCCGTGGTAAAGTAGTATTTGCCGCCAAGATAGTTTTCGATTGTGATAGTTGCTTTTGTTGATGTTGATAAAAATTCTTTTGGTTGTAAAGTCTTCTTTTCTCTATTCTGGGCTTCCTTAGCTTTATTTCTTGACGTAGCCATAAAATCTGCCACGCCTTTCTGAAATTGATTTTTAAAGCGATGTATTCCTCTCGAATTATGAAACGAAACTTTTAATTCTTTTTCGAGACGAATATATGTTTCTTGAACAATATCAATTAGTGAAGGAAGAGTATCATTAATTTCTTTTAAATTCCAATGCAGTGCTGAACTATGATAATTACTGATTTCCAAAATTTTATTTTTGACATAGCTATTATCGAACTCTTGGTCTGTAATCTTGTTTTCTCTTGAAGGATGGATAACTGCGTTATTATAATAAGCAAGAATAACATAAACATCTAAAAGACTCATTAAGGAAACTGTATCCCATTGTATAAAATCACGGTCTCCTTTTGACCCTTCATCTTTAATAATTGGGATTACTGTAATTCTTTTCGGGACATTTAGAGAATTATAAACTCTTTCAAAAGGATATGATCGCGTCCGTTTTGGAGAAACCCATTTTGAAATTCCATAGTTGTATTGTTTGTCGGATAGTAAAAAACAAGAGGGTGTGGAATTAATATTAAAATCTTTAAAGCTTACCTCAGTTAAATCATCAGTGCAGTTTACATTATACTTAATACCAGTAATTTTTGCAGAAATGTTCATATCATTTGTTTTCCTTAGATTTTTTCTTTTCAATATATTCAAGAGTGACAAACTTATATTTGCCAGTTTTTCTTTCAATAATTTCAAGATGATCTTCGTTGTTGAAAATGTCTGAACTTGTATAAAAACCAATTTTCATTCTGATAATTTTTTCTAAATCCCGGATTATTTCAATGCCAACTGAGTTTCTTTTTAATAATCGGGCAACTTTCATTGTTGTTCCGCTTCCTAAAAAAGGATCTAGAACAGTTTCTCCAACGTATGAATACAATTTAATGATTCGATAAGGTAATTGTTCTGGAAAAGCTGCAACATTTTTTTCAAGAGTAGACCCGGGCAAAACATTCGTCATTTCCCAAAGTGTTTTATGCCAATTATTGTTTTGAAATTCCTTTTTATCAATTTTCGAAAGTTCGCGTATTTCTTTTGAAATAGAACGATAATCAAATTTACCTTTCTGAAAGATTACAATACTTTCTAATAAATTGTCCGGATAAAAATACATCGGGAACGGATTCTGTAATATTACACCACTTCTTTTACTTATTCTTAAATAACCATCTGGCTTTTTCCAAATAATTCTGTCTCGATAACGAAAACCAGCATCTTGAAATATTTTTGTAGCATCAGCGACAATAGGATATTTTGTGCCATTGACTAGCATATCATCAATATTCAGTGCAACAATACGACCTTCACTTAATACACGAAAAGATTCTTTTGCAACATGATTTAATACGCCTAAGTATTGCTCATAATTGCTAAAAAGCCCATCGTAATCAAAAGGCGCATTATAGTATGGGGGCGAAGTAACAATTAAGTGAATGCTAGAATCACTTATTTCGTTCATTTCCATACAATTACCAAATATCAACTTATGACGTGTTTTCATACCAAGCACTAATTCTAAGAATAAATCTAATACGCGGAATAGAATGTTTGATAAAATACAAAAAATAAATTTTTACTATACTAAACCTTTTCCACCTGGACCATTATTGTATGCTGGGCATTTCCAAATGCAAGCGGTGTCCACTTTTCTGAAGTTAGAACATTTATACATCCGCGTCTGTCAATTCCATTCTTATCAGGTGTCCACCAGGCGCCTTGCGGAATATCAATCACTCCCGGTAAAATTCTGTTTGTCACGCGGCACTTAATAATGATCATTCCTCTATCGTTGAATATTTTTACTTCTTCGCCATCGTTAATATTTCGTTCTTCGGCATCGATTGGATTGATGAAAACCCTTTGAGGGAAAGCTTCGTCAGTCCATTCATTATTATCATGTGTTGAATGAACTCGCGCCATATAATGATGACCCACAGCTTGAAGCGGATATTTTTTTGATTCATTCCCAAACGGACTCTCCCACTCCTGAATGTATTTAGGAATAGGTGGAATTGTTCCGGGCTTACTCATTTCAAAAAGTGTTTTCGAAAAAATTTCGATTTTACCCGAAGGAGTTTTAAGAGGATTTTTCTTAGGATCCTTTCTAAAATCCCTGAATGCAATTTTAGGTTCTGTAACAGGTGTTGAATAAACACCAACGTTACTTTTTTCAAATTCTTTAAGTGCGGGAACATCTGGAAATCTTGTTTTGCGGTACTCTTCTAATGCCCATGCAATCCAATCTTTTTCGTTTCTTCCTTCTGTATATTGATCTTTAACACCAAGCCGTTCTGCTATTTCCGAACAGATCTGATAATCACTTTTGGTTTCAAAAGGAGGATCAACAATCTTGGGCATCAGAATTACTTCGTCACCATATTTCCATCCGTCTTCAAGTCCCCAAACTTCAAATTGTGTACAAACCGGAAGAACAATATCGGCAAACTTTGCAGTTGGAGTCATAAATTGTTCATGAACAACAATGAACTCAACTAATTTTTCATCACTTAAAATTTTTGCGCTGCGGTTAACATTTGCATGCTGATTGATTAATGCATTCGTTGCAACTGCATATATTAATTTAATATTGTTATCAAGTTTATCGGCTCCTACAACTCCCTCGGCAGCAGTTAGCTCTTTTCCACGAATTACAGCTTCGGTCCATAGAAAGGTTGGTATTCTTGTTTTAATTGGATTTGGTCCGGTGGGAAAAACATTCCAGAATGGGCCGCCGTAATCTGCCTGAAGAGCAATTCCGCTTGCACAACCGCCGGGTATTCCGATATTTCCGGTCAATGCTGCAAGCACGCATCCGCCAATAACTGATGTTTCTCCATATGCGCGTCTTTGCATCCCATAACCCTGATAGAGCATAGCCGGTTTTATTGTTGCATAGTCGCGTGCAATTTTAATAATTGTTTCTTTGGGAACGGTTGTAATTTCTTCTGCCCATTGCGGTGTTTTTGGAATTCCATCACGCATTCCTAAAATATAATCCTTATAACTCTCTTCGTTCTCCAAACCTTTGGGCATTTGAGATGAATCGAATCCGACACAATATATTGAAACGAAATCTTTATCGTAAATATTTTCTGTTATCATTACATAAGCCATTGCACTCATCATTGCAACATCGGTACCGGGACGAATTGGAATCCACTCATCTGCCAGAGCAACGGCACTCATACTCATTCGCGGATCGATACAAATTATTTTAGCGCCGTTCTCCTTTGCTTTTTTAAGGAAGTACTCACTGTTAGTTCCATCGCGCATTTCACAAGGATTCCAGCTCCACATAATAATGTATTTAGAGTTTAGCCAATCCTGTCTTTGATTTCCAGTAATGCTTGTTCCGAACACATAAGGAGTAGCTTTAGAGATTGCAGCCCAGCTGTAACTATTATAAAAACCAAGCGAGCCGCCGATTAAATTGAAAAGTCGAACTGCAGTTTGTCTTCCGTTAACCTGATTATAACTTCCTGTTCCATACGGAACATAAATAGCGCTGTTACCGTAAGTATTTCTTATACGGTTTATTTCTAATACGATTTTGCTGTAAGCTTCGTCCCAGGTTATCCGCTCAAACTTTACTTCTCCTCGTTTACCAATCCGCTTCATCGGATATTTCAACCGGTCTGGATGATATTGCCGCTTACGGTATGCTCTTCCTCTAATACACGCTCTTAACTGCGGATCTTCGATTGAATCATTCGGACGATCGTCGGTTTCTATCCTTATAATTTTCTTATCCTTCACAAAAACTTTTAACAAGCATCTTCCGCCACAATTATGTGCCGGGCATCCTGTTCTTATAATTTGATCAGCTAATACAAATGGTTGGGTCTTAGATTCGATAGAACCGATTACTTCGGAGATTCCGCCAACGGTTAACGCTGTGGCGCCAAGAGCAGAAGACCATTTTAAGAATTCGCGTCTTGAAAGTCCAAAAGGATTATTAGAGTTGTCTTCCCTTTCTTTCATCTGTTAGAATTTTATTTCTACAGCAACTTAGCTGAAAGGACGAAAAGATGAAAGAGCAAAAAATTTTTTGACCTGAATTTTTAGAGTGAAAATCTGATTAACAAATATTTCAGAAAGAAAATTTGAACCGGCCCATTAATTATGAGCCGGTTTTGTGAAAATAATTATAGATTTATCTCTAATAATGGATTGGAATGATATCCTTTTTTAACGATTCTACTGCCTTTGAAAAGCGCCCATGCCGGCATTGTCTGATGTGCTTTTGTCATCTGATACAATTGCTGTGCGCTATTACCAAGGAAAATGTAAACTGCTTTTTCAGGGTTATAAGGATTCGGATATGTCAGGTATAATCCATCGTCGTTATTATTATATAATGTTCCGTTCCATTTGAAAAAGTATTTTCCACATTCAATACCGAGTTGACCAAATAATTTCTTTGCAAGCGAATTTTCCGATGGACCGCCGAGAATTATAAGATCATTCTTTGAAAGTTCGCTTTCGTCAACTTCGCTATCTTTCCTTAGCGGTTGAAATACTTCTGTAAACCTGTCTGCTGCCATTTTCTGGTAACGGAGCCCAATGGTATGATTAGCTTCTATCTGCTGGGTTGTTCCATAGATTATAAGTGTTGTGGTAAAGTCGTCAAAGAAATTCTGATATGTATAAAAATTATTACTTTGAACAGGAATATCGCTGCCGAAATTAAAAATTACTCTACCCGGTTTATCTTTCATAATAAATTCAAAGTTCTGCTCATTACCTTTTACTTCTACTAATTTGATGACCCGTTCTTTTCCGTTTTCAATTGCAAGAGTAGTAAAAAAGTTAAACGCAGGATTATTCTGTTTTATGTTCACGTTTAAGGTCCATCGGTCATCCGATTGAACTGAATTCGCATTAACTGAAATTGCCGGAACTTCTTCACTATCGATCCATTGCATAATAAAATTCCGTAATTGCTTGCCCGAAATTTTTTCTGCTGACGTAATGAAATGTTCGGTTGTAATATTCTTTTCTCTGAAATAGGAATGGATTTTATTCATCATTTCTGCAAATGTTTTGTTGCCAAGCATAAGCCGTAACTGATGCAGCATGAATGTTCCTTTTATTCTCGGGATCTGGTAACCGTTGTATTTATCATAAACCGTTTTAGCGTTAAGTGGAGCAAGAGTTCCTTCCTTACTGATTACATACAATAGCCGATAATTCAACTCGGTCAATTCATCTTTAGAATAATTGAATGCAGCATCAGGATTTGCTGGCATTTGCTTCAAGAAATTATAGTATGATGCCGTCGCGCTAACAAACCAATTCTCTTTTTCCGATGAGGGATAAACGGTTCCTTTCCATAAATTGTTTTTGTTGAATGAATAAATTTCTTTTACTTCACTTAATAAGTTCGAAGATTCTTTTGCTGCCTGTTGAAGAGTTGTTTTATTTTTTAATTCCTTCAGTTTCTCTGCAACGTAAACAGGATTTGCAACAGTATATCCAAGTGTAAACCGCGGAAGTGCATTCGGTAAATCCGGAATTCTTCCGTTCTCACCGACAAATTGTTCGCGTAAAGTTACTTTACCTATGTGAGCAAAGAACATTAGATTCTCAACCATTTCAGAAGTGGTTACTTTGCCATCGCATGCATGTGGGCGGTTAATCGGTGATGAATTCCACAAATCAAACGCTGCTGTTTGATCAATATTCCCCTTCTTCTCCTGGTAAAAATTCCAGAATGCTATATCGCGGTTAGCGGGACGCCATATAATATCTGCCGGTGATTCTTCAGTATTCTGAATGTATTCTTTTCTAACCTCAAGGTCTTTGTTGTTGTTGTTACTCCAGTAAAAATCTTTTACGTCACCATACCATTCCTGTTTAGAACTTCTCCACAATTTCCACTTATAAGTTCCAAGCAAGAGAATTGCAATTTCATTTCTCTTTGCATCGCCTATCAACCAGTCATTTGTGTACATACCGTTATTCTTTGTCGTCATAATCTTTACAACATCATTAATGCTGTTTGCATATTGAGCCGCTTTACGGATTCTATTGGATTGAGGAATTCCATCTGGATTATATGGAGTTTGCTGAACCGTGGTTTCGCCCAACATAATTCCGGCGCTGTTGATATAAAAATCCGCACCCGAATGAATTCCGCCGGGATAAGTCTGATAAACAAGTCTGTTCCCTTCAGAGGGTTGAACGTCGGCAATAACATTCCAGTGATAACCTGTGTACCCGCCCCACATAAAAATTTGTCCGTAAACAATTTTTCCATCCTTTGTTGCTGAGTTATTTGCAAGGAATGCAGAGCATTTATGCAAACGTTCGGTAATATTTAACTCGTCTTCACTGGAAAGAAAACTTTTTCCTGTTAACGGATTAGGTGTTACACGCAGTGCGCTCTGAGCATAGTCAAGATCAATTGATGAGTTAATAGAAACAATATCCAGAAAATCAACTGGCCGTTCAAAAACTTTTGCGCCCGCTTTTGCGGCTCCATCTGCAATTCCTTTCATCTCGGTTAAATATTCCTCTTCATACTTACGTAACATCATTGCATCAACTTCAAATCGCGTCCGGTTCCATCCATTTAGCGGATCAGAACTATTATAATTTACAGCAAGCTTTTCTATAAACGTTTTAATTTCTTCGGCAAGCAGATAACCATACTGGTAGCCGCGGTCATAAGGTTTACCCTCTATGTGAACAAAGATCCATCCTTTATCTTCATATCGAAATGCCGGTCCATACCACTTAACAGTTTCAAGAGGAATATACTCGGATATATCTGTTACTTCCGATAATTCAACATCGTCAAACCAGACTTTACCCTGAGTATTTCCATTATATCCAGAGTGTAAACGAATTCGGTCTTTCGATTTTGTAGCAACAAACATCACCTCAACTTTTTGCCAGTCTTTTGTAGCACCAACAGATGTTAAGCTGTTTGTAAACGGAAATGATTCCATTGTAATTGCGGCTGCAACCGGTGTTGGATATTGATCAATCGGATTTGTAAATGCATCCCCGGTTTTAACCCATGAGCTTAATTTATATATATGACCGACCTTAAGATTAATTTCATCTGACGACAAAACGCTCTGAGCCCATTTTTCGTGTATCATTACTGCGGATGTTTTACCGGAACGGAAACTGTTATTTGTAAATTCAATTTTACCGGTTGATTCAACATTCCAGTTTTCCGCACTTCCAGAAGATGTTAGTTTTTCAAAGCCCGGATTAAGAATTTTAATTTGATTACTCTGTGCAGATGAGACATTAATTGTAAATAATAAAATTGCGGATAATAACAGTAGAGTAAGCTTTCTCATTGTTCACTCTTATTTTTTGATTTTGGGCGTAAAGATAGGGATAATGAAGGCAGATTTAAAAGTGAAAAAGTATTTAATCAAGGAAGATTAGAAATAAATCTTCTTCTGGGCGAGGGGGCTATCTCTCAATAAATCTACAACAAATGTTTCAAGAATTGCCAGGTAAGATTCCTTATTAGGTAATGCTAATAATTTCTGTTTGGCTTGAAGTTTTCCGAAAGCAGCGATTTTTCCGTTATGATTATCCCATAAAAGGTATTCGATTCCGGCATCGAATACAAAAAATGATTCGGAACCGCGACCCATAAACACTCCCTTTTCATCTCCGGTTTTGTTAAAGTAAGCATCTTCGATAAAGAAAATATACTTGGGGATAATATCTTCGTAAGTAAGGTTTTTTATCCGGGGAACATATACTCTTTTTGTAGTATCGGAACCTTCCGGAATAATATGATCGAATTTAATAGGAGTTTTTAACGATTTCTTTTCAGCTTTTGTAATTTTTGAAAATGAATTTTCTGCAAGTAAAATCGGTATATAGTTCTCAAGTAGCTCCATCTCCTTGGCGGTAAGAGTTTCTTTTGATCTGTTTTTCCTCTCAATATATTCCTGGAGCTGGTTTGTTTCAAACAGATTAGTAATAAATGGCATAATAAGAATCTCAACCCCCGATTGATTAAGATTTTTATATTCAGGCGCCACAAATGTAAAACGGTCCGATGCTGTGCATGATAAAAGAACAAATGTGAGCAATAGACTTGTAATATGATTTCTATACTGCTTCAAAATTTCCACAAATAATTAAAGTTACAGTTCAAGAAGTAATTCTGTAATTAATTAATATCAACACATTTATAAATATGTTTTAATTCTAGAAAATTTCTAAAGATACTTTATTTTTACACCTATCAATTTGGAGAGTTAAAATGGATTTTAATTTATCGCGAACCGTATTAGGATTATGGCGTTTAAATAACTGGAACTATTCATCAATGGAATTAAATGGTTTAATAAACCAATGTATCGACTTGGGTATAACATCATTCGACCACGCTGATATTTATGGAGATTATGAATGCGAGGAGCTTTTCGGAAACGCTTTGATGCTTGATTCTTCTTTGCGAAGTAAAATGAAGATCGTAACTAAATGCGGAATTAAACTGCTCTCCTCCAAACACCCCGAAAGAATAATTAAGTATTACGATACAAGTAAAAATCATATTATGGATTCAGTTAACAAATCGCTTCAGAATTTAAGAACCGATTACATAGATTTACTTCTCATTCACCGTCCGGATCCTTTTATGAACGCAGACGAAGTTGCTGTTTCATTTCAAGAGTTGAAAGATTCCGGGAAGGTATTAGAATTCGGTGTTTCAAATTTTCTGCCTCATCAAATTAATTTGCTGCAATCGAGATTGAAATACCCTCTTGTAACAAATCAAATTGAGGTTTCAGTTCTGAATCATGAAAACTTTGATAACGGCAGTATCGATTTCTTACAGGAAAGAAAGATCTCACCAATGGTCTGGTCGCCTCTTGCCGCGGGAAAATTATTTTACGATAACTCAGATAGAACACATCGGGTCCGTTCATTACTTAACGAATTAGCAAAAAAATATGGTGCTCCTTCAATCGATTCAATTGCAACAGCATGGTTATTTGTTCACCCGGTTAATTTTGTGGTTGTTATTGGTAGCGGTAAAATCGAGCGGATTAAGTCGGCGCTTTATGGTGAAAAAATAGATTTGAGTCGTGAAGACTGGTTTAGAATCTGGATTGCTGCAAGAGGAAAAGATGTTCCATAAAAAAACCCCGAGAACTTCCCGGGGTCTTTTAATCAAATCTAAACGAGCAATTAAAATTCTGTATTAAGAAGGCCTAACACATTCATAAGCTCAAACTGCTTTGTAAAGTAACTGAACTGTGCCTGAATATCATTGTTCTGTGCTTGTAAATAATCACGATACGATTGCTGCATTTCAATAAAAGTAGCAGAGCCCAGTTCATAATTTTCGCTTTTTATATTCCAGTTCATTCTTGCAGAAATTAAACTTTTCTGAGTTACTTCTACCTGAATTTTTGCTGTTTCAAGATCAAGCAATGTATTCTTTACCTGTGCTCTAATTTCTTTTTCAAGTGCTTTAAGATCTTCGGTAACATTTTTTATTTGAACGTCTGCAGTCTGAATTGCAAAATCTGTATTCCAGTTAGAAAAGATTGGAAAGTTTAATGAGAGCCCAAGACTGAATATACGCCTATTGAAAAGATCACCGGGTTTAATTGCACTTGTTGAATACCTGTAGTTTCCGCTTAATGTTGGAAATAAACCAGAGCGTGCAATTGTAAGCTGATACTCAGCACTCTCTAATTTTAATTTCTGGCTCTGATAATCTTTTCTGTTCTTTAATGCAGTATCGAAAAGTTTTACCTGATCTTCTTTTGTGTAGTAATTGAAATTAATTTCCTGTGGCGGTTCGAAAGTATATTCTTCTGTAATATCGAGAGTTAAATACTTAAGTAAATTTATCTTGGCTTTTTCGAAGTTGGTTCTTGCCTGAAGAAGAGAGAGCTCGGAATTAGCAGTTTGAACATCCTGTGAATAGACATCGGATACAGTAATCATTTTCAAATCGAGCATTTCTTTAATTTTATCAGAAAGATTTTTATTATAAGTGTAATTTTCTTCCTGAAATTTAAGAAGTCGTTCATAACTTATAATTGAGAAATAAAGACTTGCTGTTTGAAGCACAATATCCTGTCTTAGTTTATCAAAGTCGAATAGAGCTGAATTAAAATTTGTTTCTTTCTGTTTGATATTTGCAAAATTGGAAAGTCCATTAAATAATGTAACGTTACCGCTTGCAGATAATGAATAACTTCTAGAATCTATCTGCGAAGGTGGAATTATTTGCTCCCTTCCAAAGAAGTCGAGCTGTGTACCACCGTCGTCATTAGTTCTGGACCATCCCCATGAACCGCCGATTCCCAGTGTTGGTATTAAATCGCCATATGCGGTTTTAACACTTGCTTGCTGGGTAAGAAGACTATTCTGAGATTTTACTAAACTGGTGTTGCTATGCAATGCAATCGAAATCGCATTGTTTAATGTTAATTTCTTTTGTGCAAAAGAGGTTGAGAGGAAAATTAACATACTTACTACAAATACATTTTTAATTTTTTTCATTCTATATCTCTAAATATTTTTCAGTAATTACCAAATAACCATTAATGATGGTTCTGTTTTATTCATATCTTAATGCATCAATTGGATTTAGTTTTGATGCTTTTCTTGCCGGGTAAAACCCAAAGAAAATTCCGATTGCACCTGCAAATCCGAATGCAAGAAAAATAATTTCAGGCTGAATATTTGCTGCCTGACTCGTATAATTATTCAGAAGGTAAGAGACCCCGAAGGAGAGGGCTACTCCCAAAATCCCTCCGGCCAGACTTAATACTACTGCTTCGGTTAAAAATTGTATTAAAATATCAGATGATCTTGCACCAATTGATAATCTAATACCAATTTCGCGTGTACGTTCTGTAACAGACACAAGCATAATATTCATAATGCCAATGCCTCCTACAATTAGCGAAACCCCGGCAACCGAGCCGAGTAAGATTGTAAGAATTTTTGATGTTTCGGTAGCTGCAGTTGCTAAATCCGCCTGGTCCTGAATTGTGAAATCATCATCCTCTCCTTGAGTTAACTTATGAGCTTCGCGCATTATCTTTCTTAACTCTTCTTTTGCTTTTGGAATCTGATTTGCCGAGACTGCACTAACCTGAATTGATCCGATAAATCTGCCGCCGGAAAGTCTTTCGTGTACTGTTCTTGAAGGAGCCAAAATTATATCGTCGTTACTTGTACCAACAGAAGTCTGACCTTTTTCTGCAAGAACACCAATAATCTTAAAAGGAACATTTCTAATTCTAACCTGCTGACCGATAGGGTCGTCATCGGGAAATAGATTTTTCGCGACTTCGGATCCGAGGACGCATACTTTTGATCTTGCCAGCACATCTCTTTCCGTGAAGAACTCGCCTGATTTTAACTTCCATGCTCTGATTTCGAGATAATCTTCTGAGACACCCTGAACCTGTGTAAACCAGTTACCAACACCGCCAATAATCTGCCCACCGGAACGCACGATTGGTGTAACACCAGTGATAAGTGTTGCTTCATCCTTAATTTTCTGAACATCATCAAATGTGAATCTATTGAACGAGCCCATTCCTCTGTTAACACCTCCGCTTGCAGAAGCGCCCGGTGTTATTACAATTAGGTTGGATCCTAAAGAAGAGATTTGATCTTCAACTTGCTTCTGGGCACCATCGCCTATTGCCACCATTACAACAACCGCAGCAACGCCAATAATAATTCCAAGAGCAGTAAGAAGACTTCTCATTCTAGACTTCATTATGCTTCGAAATGCTACTTTCAAAATATTTTTTACTTGCATAATTAATCCTCCTCTACCCGAAGAACAGAATCTTCACCTAATTTTTTAATTTCTTCTTTACCAAACAATCTGTTTTTAATAGCAAAATCTTTAATCACTTTTCCATCTCTCATTTCGATAATTCGTTTTGCAAAAAGTGCAAAATCGCGTTCGTGTGTAACCAGTATTATAGTTATTCCTTCATCATTCAATTCCTGAAAAACAGAGAAGACTTCAACTGAAGTTCTACTATCAAGGTTACCTGTTGGTTCATCGGCTAAAATTAGAGAAGGTTCGTTTACAAGAGCACGTGCTATTGCAACTCTTTGCTGCTGTCCTCCGGAAAGCTGACTTGGTATATGGTGCATTCTATCTCCCAGTCCAATACGTTCAAGTGCTTTCTTGGCTTTTTCAACAGGATCTTTAATTCCGTGTGTTCTATCATAAAGTAGAGGGAGCTCAACATTTTCTAAAGCGGTTGTTCTTGATAATAAATTGAATCCCTGAAAAACAAATCCGATTTTCTGATTTCTAATAGTTGCATATTGATTAGGTGAAAATTTACTTGTGTCCTGTCCATCTATAAAATACTCGCCTGATGTTGGTTTATCAAGACAGCCAAGCAGATTCATAAGTGTTGATTTACCCGAACCGGAGGCACCCATTATAGCAACAAATTCACCTTCCTCAATATTGATATCAACTTTTCTTAAAGCATGAACTTCTACTTCTCCAATAACATAAGTTTTGGACAATCCGGAAGTTCTGATAATATTTCGAGCCAAAGTGAACCTCCTTAAAATCCTCTTCCAAAACCTGGAGCTCTATTCTGTTGTGTTGGATTTAATGGATTTGTTGAACTTGTTTTAGTATCCGGCTCAACAATGCCCGTAATTAGTTTCATCCCTTCTTTAATGTTTCTGCTTCTAACAATTTCAGAATTTTTTCCATCGCTTATTCCAAGGAATACCATTCCCATTGAAAGTTTACCATCGTCATCAAGATACCAGACTCTTCCAAAATTTCTATTACGTCCACCTTGCTGATTGCCTCTCATAAAATTCATACCACCGCCATTTCCACTACCGGAGCCCATCTCTCCGAATCCCATACCCATTCCTCTGTTCTTTAAACTATCGGGCATATTTTTAATTTGCTCTTCCATTCTTTTGGTAAACTCTGCCATCATTTCATCCGGAGGAGTAAAACGCATTGCAATGTTTGGTAAAATAAGAACATCATCTTTTTCAGCAACATAAAAATCAACTGTGGCTGTCATTCCCGGCAATAAAAGTTTCTCTTTATTCTCGGCTCTGACAACGACAGTATAGTTTACAACGTTTTGAATAGTCTGTGGGCTTAATCGAATCTGAGAGACCTCACCTTCAAATTTTTTATCCTGGAACGATTGAACAGTGAATTGAACTCTCTGACCAATTTTTATTTGGCCGATGTCGCTTTCGTCAACATTTGCAAGAATTCTCATCGAGGATAAATCTTCAACCATTGTAAAAAGTGTAGGCGCAGATAAACTTGCTGCAACAGTTTGCCCCTGTTCAACATTACGATTTATTATTTTACCGGAGATTGGTGCGGTTATAAATGCATATTCAAGATTTGTTTTTGCTTTTTCTATTGCAAACTCGGCTGATTTTAATGAGGCGAGCGCTGTTTCTATTTGTGTTTGTGAAGTAATAAAATCCAGTTCGCTTATAAATTTCTTTTCATAAAGCCGTTTATTACGTTCGTGTTTTGCCAGTGCTTCATTATATTGTGCTTTAGTTCTTTCAAGTACGGCTTGCTGGTCTCTAACCTGGGCGGAAAGAAGTGTAGTATCTATTAATGCAAGCAGTTGACCTTTTCTTACTTCATCATTGAAATCAACATAAAGATTTGCGATTCTACCCGATACCTGAGTTCCAACTTCAACGGTTGATAATGCTTCGAGAGTTCCGGTACTTGTTATTGTATTGGTAATTTTACCTTTCTTAACCTCTACAAAATTAAATTTGCTCTCTTCAGAGTCGCCGCCACTAAACACAAGAAAAGCTGTAACAATTAGAGCAACAGCAATTATACCATAAATAAAATATTTCTTTTTCATTACACTGCCTTATATAGAATTAGTTATCAATTAAATTAATTACCGCCTGGACGCATCTGTTGTCTTCTGGCTTGCATTTCTTCCTGATACTTTTTGTATTCAGCTTTTTGTTTACCAGTAAGAATTTTTTCGATCTTCTTATTAGTTTCTTCTCTAAGCTTCATCATTTGATCTCTCATCTGTTCGCGGTCGCCGCTGCTGTTAAACATTCCTTGCATCTGTTCCGATTGCTTTGCATAAATATCTTCAACTTGTTTTGTTTGTTTATCATCAAGCTTAAGTCTTTCCTTCAACTCTTTTGCTCGTTCTTTTGGATCAAATCTTGGTTGTGCAATTACAACGGATAATGAAACTGTAAAAAGTAAAGCCAGTACAAATAATTTGCGTAACATTTTTTACTCCATTTTAAAATAATAACTGATTATTTAATTTTATTGAGCAGTAAAATTAGGGGTTGTTTCTAAATTAAACTACATTTTTTACCGATTAACTACATATAAAGACAATTAATTCAATATAGGGGTTTAATTGTCTGACGACCTTTTTTAAGATATTATATTTCAGTTTTATTTAATAAAAAACAAGAAAACAGGAAAAGAAGTGCGGTTAAAACCTGAAATTCATTAAAAGAGTTTGGAAAAACCCCTCTTTGATCAGTGTGTTATAATAATTAGGCAACAGTACGCTCTAAAAGTTTTCTGTTACTGAACCATTATATTTTATGATCCGGAATTGCAGAAACAAAGTCTTCGCGAATAGGACTGAAAGTATCTACAAGTATTCCTTCTTCAAGGCACAGGACACTATGTTCAATATCCGGCGGTACAAAAAATCCATCGTTGGTATGGAGTGCTTTTTTCTCATTATCGATTGTCACTTCAAATTTTCCACTTGCAACATACGTAGTTTGACTATGCGGATGTTTATGGAGTGCGCCTATAGCTCCCTTTTCGAAGTGAATTTGTACCATCATAATATCATTATTATAACCCATGAATTTTCTTTTTAAGCCGGGTGCCGGTTCATGCCAATCAATATTATTTGTCTCAATGAAAAATTCACTTTGATATTTCATAGACTTACTTTTTTGTTTTTGATAAAAATCAGAATTAACGTTCAACTCTTCCCGATCCGCCGCTCTTAATAAGTTTTTCTACTTCATCTATTGATACATGATTAAAATCGCCGGGAATAGTTTGCTTTAGACATGATGCGGCAACCGCAAATTCAATTGCATCTTTCGAATTACTTTTGGTAAGCAGACCGTATATCAATCCGGACGCGAATGCATCTCCGCCGCCGACTCTATCTACAATCTGAATATCATACCGTGTTGTTCGGCAAGGAGTTTTACAATCTTTATCATCAACAAGTAGTGCGCTCCATCCGTTTCTGGAAGCCGAATAACTTTCTCTTAATGTAATTGCAACTGCTTCGAATGCGAATTTTTCTTTCAATTCTTTGGCTAGTTCAAAATATCCTGTTTCATTCAGTTCAGCTTTATGAATATCTGTTCCCTTTGGTTTCATACCAAGACTTTTTTCTGCATCCTCTTCGTTGGCAATACAAACATCAACATATTCCATAAGAGGAATCATTACCGATTGAGCTTCTTTTTCCGTCCATAGTTTAGCTCTAAAATTCAAATCGCAACTAATCTTTGCCCCTTTGGACTTAGCAATTTTGCATGCATTTATTAAACATTCCTGTGCGCTTTTACCCAATGCCGGTGTTATTCCCGTAAAATGAAACCAGGCAGCACTTTCAAAGACTTTTTCCCAATCAATATCCTTGATATTAATTTGACTTATAGAGGAATTGGAACGATCATAAATCACCTTGGAAGCTCGCTGGCTAGCGCCGGTTTCTAAAAAATAAATTCCAACTTTTTCTCCGCCACGGGCAACAAAATCTGTTTTTACACCGAACCTTCTCAAATGATTAATTGCTGCTTGCCCGATTTCATGTTTAGGTAATTTTGAAACAAAGTAACTATCCAAACCAAAATTTGAAAGTGATACAGCAACATTAGCTTCACCGCCACCGTATGTTACATCAAAATTTTGCGATTGAACGAAGCGTTCAAAGTTAGGAGTACTTAACCGCAACATAATTTCGCCGAATGTTACTACTTTATTCGCCATTTTTACTCTCTCTTATAGATTTCACACAATTATTTCTTGTAAAACTTTTTCATTTGATATGTAAATCTAAATGAACTTAATTACAAAACAAATTCAGTTTTATCATGCCGGAAATTATAGTTGTTAGAAGAATCTCAGTAGTGACTATTGATCAATTTATTCTAAGTCGTTTTAAAAAAAAGCCCAAAACAAATTGGGCTTTAGTGTGCATCCAGCCGGATTCGAACCGGCGACCTGCTGATTAAGAGTCAGATGCTCTACCAGCTGAGCTATGGATGCGGTGCAAAAATAAGGAAAATTGAGAACCCTACAAAACCGAGCCATTATTTACTAAAAAATAATTTGCTAACGTTCTATTTTTCGAATAAGATTTGCTAATTTTATACTGTAATAGTTAAAGCATTTCCCCTTCTTTGAACAAAAATATTAGGAAAGAAAAGTAATGATAGAGAACCTTAGAGATCCGGCGATTATATTCTTTATCATCGGGCTGCTTGCCGGAATAGTTAAATCTGATTTAAAACTACCCGAAGCTATTTACGAAATGATTAGTATATACCTTTTGCTTTCTATTGGATTGAAAGGGGGAGTGCAATTAGCTGAAACGAATCTTTCTTCTCTGATTATTCCTGCAATAGGTGCAATTTCGATCGGATTAATTATTCCTGTGATTGCTTACTTAATACTAAGAAGAGTTGGTAAATTCAGCCGTGCTGATTCAGCTGCAATTGCCGCACACTACGGTTCTGTAAGTGCAGTTACATTCGCCGTAGTGTTAATTTATTTAGATAGAATAGGCGTTAAGTACGAAGAATTTACAACCGTTTTGCTTGTATTACTTGAAATTCCCGCAATTGCAATCGGAATTTTTATTGCACGCTTAAGGGCAAGTAATACCAGGGTCTCTTATGGCAAGCTTGTTCACGAAGTTCTGTTCGGAAAAAGTATCTATCTATTATTAACCGGATTAATCGCCGGTTATATACTCGGCCCCGAAGGTGTTAAACCAGTTAAGATTGTATTTTTCGATCCATTTAAAGGAGCATTAGCTTTCTTTCTACTAGAAATGGGACTTGTAGCATCAAGAAGATTATCCGATTTGAAAAGTGCCGGTTCATTTCTAATAATGTTTGGAATAATAATGCCGTTAATTTCCGGAACACTCGGAACTATTATCGGTTATTACGCCGGACTATCAATAGGCGGAACAGCTGTTCTTGCAACATTAGCCGGAAGTGCCTCTTATATCGCAGCACCGGCGGCAATGCGTATCGCTGTACCGGAAGCTAACCCGACTTACTATTTAACTGCATCGCTTGTAATTACTTTTCCATTTAACCTAATAATTGGAATTCCGGTTTATCACTGGATGTCTGTAATGATTCATTGAGGAGATATTATGCAAAAGAAATTAGTTACTATTATAACCGAATCAATTTTGGAACAAATGATTGTAAAGGATCTAAAAAATTTAGGCGCCAAAGGATATACAATTATTGAAGCAAGAGGAAGCGGCGCACACGGTACAAGAAGTGCCGATTGGGGACAAAACCAGAATATTCAAATTGAGGTAATCTGTAACGATTTAACTGCTCAGCAAATTATAGAGCACTGTCAGAAAAATTATTATTCAAATTATGCAATGGTAATTTTCACAACAGATATTCAAGTATTACGCTCAGACAAATTTTAATCGGAGATAAAATGAAAGAGTTAAATGCAAATCAGAAATTATTATTAGTATCGGCAATTATAACAATAGCCGGCATAATACTATCCGGACCAATAGGAATATTAATTACACAGATTAAACCTCAACCAGCCTGGCAAGGGGAATATATTTTTGTTGCTAATTACCATTATGTTCAAACATTACCATATGTTTTTGGTTTTATATTGCTATTTGGATTCACGCTTTTCATTTCAACATCTTTCCGTTTAGCATCAAGCGGTCAGCAGAAAGTATTCCGGATTGCAGCAAATATTTTTACCAGTGCATATGTTGTTATGGTTGGACTCAATTATGCACTCCAGATAGCATTGGTCCCGGCACTTACATTTAAACAACCCTCCTGGGCAGCATTTCTTACGATGGCAAATCCCCGCTCTCTTGGCTGGATTTTAGAAATGTTTGGTTATGGATTCTTAGGAGCTGCAACGATACTAATAGCACCTGTGTTTAGAAAAGGAACGCGAATGAAACTGATTAGATATTTACTAACTGCAAACGGAGTTATTTGTATTCTTGGAGCAGCAGCAACTACTTTGGGTACAACATGGATAATGGAGTGGCCCGGAATTGTAAGTGTTGTTGTTTGGAATATTTTGATACTTGTTATAATGAGTCTGGTAGTAATTGAATTCTGGCAAGTAAAAGCAAACAATTAAATTCAATAACTGTTCGGCAAGTCTGCAGAATTCTTGAACTGCGAGAATTATTTCTTTTCCCTTATTAAAGGATAATTGAGCTATGGTAGAAAAATCTAAACTTTGGTACTTAGAAAATTTTAACCTCTTTAATAACCTCGATAAGAACCGGATGATGGAATTAAATAAAATTATTTCGGATCGGGAGATTAACGGCAATGAACCGATCTATTTTGCTAATGAGCCTTCCAAAACTATCTATTTCCTTAAGACCGGTCGTGTTAAAATCACAAAATACCTTGCTGATGGAAGTGAAAAAATAATAGCAATTATCAACCCGGGTGAGATATTCGGAGAGATGGCATATCTGGATGAGGGTCAACGTACGGATTACGCCGTAACCGTAGAGCCTTCGATGATTTGTGCTATAAATAAGAACGACCTTGCAGATTTTATTGAAAAGAATCCGGAACTCAACCTCAAACTCACCAAAATCCTTGGCTTAAAATTAAGAAGTTTCTCAGAGAGGATTGAGGATCTCATCTTCAAAGATGCCGATCAGCGGATTGCATCTTTTATTCTAAGATATTCTGAGAAGAACGGAAAGAAGGTCGGGGGACAAATTTTTGTTAAACCCTTTTTAAAACATCAAAATATCGGTGAACTTACAGCATGTTCAAGGCAGACTGTGAACTATTTCTTAACAGACCTCCGAAATAAAGGTATAATTAATTTTGACAGGAGTAAGCTTATCATAAATAAAATTGAAGAAATAAAAAAAATCGTTTCCTAATTGATGTCGTATAATTGACAAATCCGGTTTAATCACATTTGTATTTTTGTATTAAAAAAAGACGATGATTCTAACATTAGTTGTTTCAGATAATTGTGAAGCGTGCGATCGTGCTAAAATTGTTATCGAGGAAATTCGCAAGAAACACCCCTGTCTTATTATTGAAACTATCAACATAAATCAGTATATCAACAGAAAATTATCTATTACTCCGGCACTGCTTATCGATCATAAGCTTTTTTCTTATGGCGATATCAATCAAAATAGATTATTAAATAAAATAAATAAGGAATAAGATGCCTTTTATAAAAGTAATTGATGAAGTTAATGCCGAAGACGAATTAAAGAAAGTTTATAATGATATAATCTCCTCTCGCGGTAAACTATCAAACATAATGAAGATTCATAGCTTAAATCCCGATGCTATGGTGAAGCATATGGAACTTTATAAAGCCATAATGTTTGGCAAGTCTAATATTTCACGTGAAGTTAAAGAGATGATTGCTGTAGTTGTTTCAGTAGCAAATAAGTGTGATTATTGTATTAACCATCACGCAGAAGCACTCAATTTCTACTGGAAAGAAAATGAAAAACTAAAAGAGTTTGTTAAAGATTATAAAAGCATCAAGTTGACACCGGAGATAAATGTTCTTTTAGATTACGCTTTCAATCTAACTGCTTTGCCATACACAATTTCACAAAATGAAATAGATAATTTGAAAGCTTTTAAGTGGTCTGATGAAGACATACTTCAAGTGAATCTGATAATCAGTTACTTCAACTTCGTTAATAGAATTGCCCTAGGCTTAGGAGTTGAATTTACTGAAGATGAGGTTAAGGGATATAAATATTAAACCAATTTTAAGCAGTGCATTATGAAGATAAAAATTATAACCCAGCATTTTATCGGCTGCCCTAACTCACCAATTCTAATTCAAAGAGTTAAGGAAGCAATTAAAGATTTTAAAGATGCCGATTATCAAGAAATTCTGGTTGATACTAATGAAAAAGCAAAAGAATTAAAATTCAGAGGTTCGCCAACTTTGTTGATAAATGGCATTGACTTCGAAAATTTACCAGAGTCAGAAAATCCAAACCTTGCTTGCAGATTTTATCCGAATGGATTACCATCTGTTGCAGATATTAGAGAAAAATTAAGAGCGCTAACAAAATAGACTACTAATTCTGCAATTAATATTGTTTTGCAACTTCTAACAAAAGCTTTCCACTTATTCTTTCTTTATAGTCTGGATTTACATACTCAAATTTTATAACCCCTTTTTCATCTACCAAGAACACACTTGGTACCGGCAATATATGATGCCTTTCCCCGGATTCTGCTTCTATATCCATATTAAAACCCTTTAATTTATTCACATATTCATCTCCCACTTTAAAGGCAACTCCGAATTCTTCGCTAGCATTTGCTTTGCTGTCAGAGTATAATTCATATTTTAAATGATTCTTTTCAAGCGATCTAAAAAGTTTTTCTGGCTTATCCATACTTAATGCAATTAACTTGTACCCGAGCTTTAGCAGATCATCCTCAATTGATTGCAATTCACTCAAATGTAAATTACAGTAGGGACACCAACCTCCTCGGTAAAATATTATTATTGACTTTCTCCCATCAATTACTTTTCTAATGCTTATTTCATTTCCTTCTAGCGCATGAATTATTACATCCGGAATTTCACTCCCAATTTTTATTGGGCATACTTCTTCGGCAGAGTTTGCAACTGTATTTTTATGTTGTGCCATTATGAATCCAGAGATAATTAAATAAAGAGTTAGTAATAGAAACTTCGTTTTCATTTGTGCTCCCTTAAATTGTTTCTATATTTTAATGTTGATTTTTTTAAAGGAAAGGATTTCATAATCTCTATCCTCAAATGGTTCATTGAATTTAGTATTCACATAATTATTAATCCATTCATCCCGCTCAGCGAACAATTCATTAATCTCATTCTTAAATGCCCTGAATATATAATTAACGAATTCAACTATTCTTTCATCTTTGAATAACCCGGGCTCAATGTAGAATTTTTCAGCAAGTTTCCTTAATACATCTGCTTTTACGAATTTATCTCCGGTTACCCATCTGTTTACAGATGCCAGCCCTATTGGCTCACCCTTCTCGTTCATAGATATTAATACGAGATGAACAAGATCTCCATATTCATCCGTTGCAAATGTATGGAAGTGACCATACTCATTCTCTCTGTGTATATGATAGAAGAATTGATAACCACTGTTTTCATCTTTAATTCCGCCATCATAAGGATAATGAACATAAGGATCGTATTCATACTTTTTACCATTCATTATTTTCTTGACGAGATTAGATCCTTCTTTTTTCAACTCCAGTATTATCGCGGCAATACGCTCTTTTAATTCAACGGCAGTTTCATAAACATTAGTTATGATTGTAGTTGCTTTTATTTTGACCGAGGTTATTATCCCTATACCTAAAACAAATCCAGCTTTTAAAAATTTTCGTCTGTTCATAATTACCCTGTTTTGATAATAAGCTTGCGGAAGCTAATATATAACTTCCGCACTTAATTTATTTCTTCTTGGGAGAACAAGGATTCTCTTTTTTATCGCTCTTTTTCATTGCACAAGGATTACATGGATTGTCCTTTTTCATATCTTTTTTAACTGCACATGGGTTGCAGGGATTATTTTTTGTTTCTGTCTTTTTTACACTGCAAGGATTAAATTTATTTTCATTCTTATTAGGACCGCAAGTACCGCATAGATTATCACTGACAGCATTTTTATCGCTGGCTACAAAATTTGTCGTGATCTGAACTTCTTCATTTACTTTGCCAACAACCATATCCGGTATCTTTACTCCGTAATCAGATAACTTAATATTAAAACTTGCATTTGCAACTAATAAATTCCCTGGGGTTCTAGCCTTCGTTTTTTCACTTTCTTTAAAGTACGTAAGGGTGGCAGGTACTTCAATGTCTTTAGTTACACCATGAACACTGAATTTACCTAAAAGTGTTGCTTTAACTTTTTGTCCGTCAGTCAATGTTTTGGAAGATTGATTCTTGATTCCTGTAAGCTGAAACTCTGCATAAGGATATTTTCCAGAATTTAACCACATTTCACTTCTTAAATGTTCGTCACGAAGATCTATTCCCGTTTTGATGCTGGTAATGGCAACTTTTACCTTACCCATCGGTTTTTGGGTAATGTCTTTTGAGTTTATCATAACAGTTGCATCCAATCCGCTCACAAGCCCATTGATTTTTTCAAAAGGTGCATCCGAAACAAATTGAGCCTGATTTCGGGCATCCTTTGTATCAACTACGAATGTCTGTGCAAACACCTTAGCACCAAACAAAATAGCTAATAAAAAATATGATTTTAGTATTGTTTTCATTTTCTATTTCTCCTTTTTTATTGTTTATAATTATGCAAGAACATCTTTTGCCAATGACTGTGCTTTCGGGAAATCAATTTCCGGTTTTGCTAATCTCCCGATATAATTTGTAAATGTTTTATCAACAACAAGAGCTACAAGATCAACAAGAGCTTTTTCATCATATCCAGCTTGATAAAAAGATTGCACTAAGCCTTCATCAGCTTTTCCTCTATTAGCCACAATTGATTTTGCCAGGTTTGTAAGAATGTTCAACTTCCTATCACCATGATTCCCACTTCTAAGTTGAATTGTTTCTTCCTCACTAATTCCACTCATCTTGGCAATTGCTGTATGAGCAGAAAGACAGTAAAAACATCCATTTTCTTCAGATACAGCTAAGAATACTGCTTCTCTTTCCTTTGCGTTAAAGGAACCATTCTTCTGAGCTTCGGAAAATGTGAGGTAAGAACCAAGTGCATTTACCGAGTTTCCAATAACAGCATAAATATTCGGCAGCATTCCTATAGCTTTTTCAATACCTTCGAAAATCTGTCGGCTCTGTTCGGATGCTTGTTCTTTTGTTAATACTGACAGCTTTTTCATTATGTTACTCCTTTATTTTATTGAATATAATTGTTTTTAATTTTTGTGGTAAAAATACTTTGGCAATGACAAGACTTCTGTCAAGGATTTGACAATAAAGGTTTTAGTGTGCGTTATTATTTGCTCTCAATGGGACGATATAACCATTCTTAAATGTTTCAATTAAATACTGAAGATTAATTTTAGAGAATATGTTCGGAGGAATTCCAATATCTGCCAAATACAATTCACCTGTTAATTCCGGCAGTAATCCGGTTTTGGGTAAAGCAAGTGTCATTGTTAAATCCGGCTTTATGAAATCACAATATGTTTTTCCGGTTGTCGCATCAACCCCTGAAGGCACATCAATCGAAATCTTTATACAAAGCTTGCTTTCAGCCCACTTTATTAATTCTAATGCACTTCCTTTCAGTTCGCCAGTTAAACTATAACCAATAATTGCATCAATGATTAAATCCGGATTTTCTTTCTGCAATTCTTCTATAGATATGATTTCTGCATTTGTTGATTTCGATATATGAAGTTGGTATTTAGAAACATCTTTCAACTTTTCCGGTTCGGTTATACATACTTTAACTTGATAACCCCGATTGGCTAAATGTCTTGCAGCGCAGATTCCGCCGCTGCTATTTCCGCCTTTACCTGCTAAGACTAAAATTTCCTGCTTAAAGTCGCTCCTGATAACTTTCATTGTTAATTCTGCTAAATTTCTTCCGGCATTTTCCATCATCTGAAAAAGATTCGGTCCTGTTTCCTCAATAGCAATTCTGTCAATTTCTTTCATTTGTTCTGCAGTAACAGCCGGAACTTTAATTCCATTTTCAGTTATGAATTTCATAATGAATTTTTTGTTCGCTTTTTTGCCCCTAGTTGCCAGACAATCATAACTATAACAATGGTAGTAAACCCAATGAATGCTAGCGTGTAATCAAGTCCTAATACAAACTGGTTTTTCCATCCTTTATAAGAAGTGCCAAGCAACTCGTCGTTTTTATCAATTAATACTTGTGATTTAGTGAAGACTTCTGCACCAAAACCAATCCAAATTGAAACTGCTGCTGAAATAATAAGCAGCCCAATTAGAATAGCCTTTTTTTGTGTATTATTAAACTTTCCCATTGATGGTGATTTTATTTTATTCGACATTTTATTTCCCCTTATGCAGTTGCATTAGCTGTTAAGACTTGGGGTTTATAAAGCCCGCCCAAAATTGCACCGTATATCAGATGACCAACAAAACTTGCCATTGCAATCATTAATGAACCCGAGAATAATCCGGCAGCATAGCTTCCTCCGCTCATAATACTCATCATTGGCATTACCATAATTTGAGCAACAAGCCAGGGAATTAATCCGAATAAAGCCCCGCTTTTCAAATCGGAAACTTTATTAGTTTTTTTTAGAAAGATAGCTGCAAAATTGATCGCAAGAATTTCACCAATCATAAAATGAGCTATCCATCCAACAATTATTGAAGTCCCCATTGTGTTAGCCAGCATTTGGGGAATATCCATTTTGAAACCCATTAGCGGGGCCATAAAAGTAAAAGTTGTCATTGCTGCTGTTGCAATAAATCCGGCGCTCAATGCCGATCGAAGTGAGAACTGTCTTTTCATTTTTTATTACTCCTTATGTTAAATATGAAAATTACAACTGAAAACATACGGCGGTAGTAGAATCTCTTCTGTCAAAATTTTGACATTATTAAACAATTTCAGAATTCGCACATTTCAATCATTGGTGCCGAGCGAGGGTTTGACAAATAAAGATAGGTTACTTTTGGCTTAGAGATAAATTGATGTCAATAAAAGCGAGGTTAATATTACATTTACCCTCATTGAGAATTGTTAGAATTGCAATATGAGGTTCATGATTGAATTGCTAAGTTTTCTTCAGTATTTCAATTTAGCTTCACAGAAGTGGGGTCTAAAAGCATAACGCTAAATTGTGTAAGTAATTCGAAAAAGAATAAGTCCCTAATTTGAGATTATTTCTTCAATTAAAGTGATTATCAACAAAAAAATATTCTTAGTATTTGTCCAATATTAAAATTAATTCTCAATTCTCAATTACTTTCAATACCCCGCAGCCTGTCCGTCCTTTCTCGATTCCGAAGCACCGTAATAAACTTTATTAACCACATCATACAAAATTGCCTGGTAGCCGCCATAGTTGCCAACATCGTAGCGGACTTTGTGACCCATTTTAATTAACTCACGTATAACTTCGTAATCAAAAGCAGACTCAAGACAAACCTCGCCGCCATCTGTCATTTTTTCTCCAGTCGGTTCGGATGATCCTTCGTGAAGAATTCTTGGTGCATCACCGGCTTCCTGAATATTCATTCCGAAATCAATAATGTTCATTATTATCTGAACGTGACCTTGCGGTTGGGTAGCACCGCCCATTACACCAAAACTTAAAAACGGTTTTCCCTCTTTTGTAACAAATGCCGGAATGATTGTATGAAACGGACGCTTGTGCGGTTCATAAGTATTAAAATATCCTTCTTCTAGCATAAACATTTCCCCGCGATCCTGAAGGACAAAGCCAAGTTTATATGGAGTCATTCCGCTTCCCATTCCTCTGTAATTGCTTTGAATAAGGGAGATCATATTTCCTTCTTCATCGGCAACAGTTAAATAAATTGTGTCCCCTTCATTTAATGCCGGGTTTCCGGCATCAAATGTTCGTGCGGCACGGTTATCATTTATAAGTTTTCTTCTCTGCTCTGCATATTCCTTAGAGATTAATTCCTTAACAGGAATTTTATTGAATTGCGGATCGGCATAAAATTTTGCTCGGTCTTCGAAAGCAAGTTTCTTGGCTTCAACAAAATAATGAATATGTTCTTTGGAACCGAACCCGAATTCTTTAACAGGATATTTTTCAAGAATGTTTAGCATTTGTAATGCCGCTATTCCCTGTCCATTTGGTGGTAATTCCCAAACATCGTAACCGCGATAATTTGTAGAAACCGGTTCAACCCATTCCGATGTATGATCCGCCATATCTTTATAGGATAAAAATCCTCCGACCTCTTTCATGTAAGCATCAATAACTTTTGCAACTTCACCTTTATAAAAATAGTCTCGTCCTTCCCTTGCAATTTTTTCATACGTGTTTGCTAAAAATGGATTTGTCCATATTTCACCTTTGGCCGGACCCCTTCCATTCTTCATAAAAATTTCTTCGAAGCCGGGAAATCTCTTGAGCGATTGAGCATTTCTTTGCCAGTAGTATGAAATCAGTTCAGATACCGGAAATCCTTCTCGCGCATATTTAATTGCCGGTGATAAAACTTCTGTCATTGGAAGTTTGCCGAATTTTTTATGAAGTTCGAACCAGCCATCAACGCAACCCGGCACACTAACAGGTAGTGGACCAAGTGCCGGTATCTGTTTTATATTATTTTTTTTGAAATGTTCAAGTGTTAGTGAATAAGGGGATCGCCCGCTTGCATTCAAGCCAAAAAGTTTTTGATCTTTTGCACTCCATACAATTGCAAAAAGATCACCACCAATTCCGCTACCGGTCGGTTCCATTAACCCAAGACATGCATTTGCCGCGATTGCCGCATCAATTGCACTTCCGCCTTTCTTTAGTATATCTAATGCGACTTGTGTTGCAAGGGGTTGACTTGTTGCGGCCATTCCGTGTTTTGCAATTACTTCGGAACGTGTTGCAAACTTTTTACCGGTTATTCTGTCCTGTGCAAAATTAATTGTGCAAATTGATATTATTATTAATAGAGTTATTTTTTTCATGTAAATACCTGTTAAATTTAATTGTAAATTAACTTATTGATTGGAAAATCTAAAGTGAATTTTGCAAAAAAATTCTTAAGCAATTTTACACTTTTGAGATTTAATCACATAAAATGTAGGAGGAAATATGTTATTTGTAATTGCAATCATTATTGCCGTTGTTTCGTTTTTTGCATACCGGAGTATGAAAAAATTCGGTAGACACCAGGAAGCCAGATTTTCATTAGTCGGAATTGGGGTTGGAGCCATTGTAGCATTGCTTCAATTGTTCACTATTGTTCCGGCGGGAACGGTTGGTGTTGTCGATTTTCTAGGAATGGTTAGCGACAACACATTAAAAGCCGGTGTAAATATGGTTAACCCGATGGCACGTGTAATTAACTTTAGTATTAAAACCCAGGAGTTGAAGGAAATGATGAATGTTCCTTCAAAAGAAGGTCTTAGTGTTCAGCTGGAAATTAGTCTTCTCTACTCTCTCGATCCGGATAATGCTTCAAAGATTTACAAAACTGTTGGAGAGAATTACGGAGAAATAATTTTAATCCCTCAATTCAGATCTGTTGTGCGGGGTATAACCGCTAAGTACGAAGCAAAAGCACTTTATACTGCCTCACGCGAAATACTGGCACACGAAATACAAAGTGAACTTGAAAGACTTGTTGGTCCACGTGGTATCACAGTCGAATCGGCACCGATGAGACAAATTATTTTACCGGGTGGTCTAACGGCATCAATTGAAGAAAAGCTTAAAGCCGAACAAGAAAGCCAGCGGATGGAATTTATATTGAAGCGGGAAGAACAGGAAGCCGATAGAAAGCGAATCGAGGCAAAAGGTATTGCCGATTTCCAGGATATTGTTGCACGCGGCATTAGTCAGCAGCTATTACAATGGAAAGGAATTGAAGCAACAGAGAAGCTTGCTAATTCACCTAATTCAAAAGTCGTAATTATCGGCGCTGGGAAGGATGGACTGCCCGTAATTTTAGGCAACCAATAACTCCATTTTATTCAAAAAAGTCCGCTTTTATAAAGGGGCGGACTTTTCTCCTTTAAATTGAACCTGTGGTTTTATTATATTTGCAATGTGAAAAAGGTAATTCAAATATCGTTCGCAATTGTTTATCTGTTCTTAACTACAGGTTTTACAATCACAGTTCACAATTGCGGAGGGATGTTAAGTGATGTAAGTATTGTCAGAACTTATGGCGATCAGGATCCATGCGGTTGCGATAACTCGTGCGGAGACTCATGCTGCAACAATGAAGTACAAACAATTAAATTAGCCGACTCTCACAAATCTGAAGCGAAGTTTAATCAAAATTCATTTGAATTGGTTGTTGCAATTTTTCATCTAGAAGATGTTTCACCTTATAATAACACTAAAACAGAATTTTCATCAAATCATTTTTTCGGTGATCCAGGTCCACCCTCTTTATATCTCTATAACTGCACTTTTCTAATCTGATTTACCTATCTATTTTATTCATTTAGGATTGATTGTAATATCATTGCAATTCTTACACGGTTTCATGTAAAAGTTAATGATATACATACCTTACTAAATTTAAAAAATCGTACTTAATTTAAGAGAATAAATATGATAGAAAAAATAATTGATTGGTCTGCCAACAACAGGTTCATTGTAATTTTGATTTATATAATCGTCATTGGTTTTGGAATTTACAGTGTCATCAATCTACCAGTCGATGCAATACCAGATCTCTCGGAAAATCAAGTAATAATTTATACGGAATGGATGGGGCGCTCACCTCAAATAATTGAAGACCAGGTTACATATCCAATAGTTTCCGGATTGCAAGGATTAACAAAAGTTAAAGCTGTCCGGGCTTCCTCAATGTTTGGGATGTCTTTCGTCTTTGTTGTCTTCGAAGATGGTGTTGATACTTATTTTGCGCGAACACGTGTACTCGAAAGGATGAATACTATTCAAGCTCAATTGCCTTCCGGCGTTGTCCCTTCCCTTGGTCCCGATGGAACAGGAGTTGGACATGTTTATTGGTACACTGTCGAAGGGAAAGGATATGATCTTGGTACACTTCGGGCGATTCAGGATTGGTACATACGTTACAAACTTTCTTCTGTAGATGGTGTCGCAGAAGTTGCAAGCATTGGCGGATTTGTAAAACAATATCAAGTTGATGTTAATCCAACCGATTTACGCGCTTATAATTTAACCGTCGCGGATGTGGTGAATGCTGTTCAAAGAAGCAATAGCGAAGTTGGTGGAAAAATTTTAGAAATAAGCGATGCTGAATATTTTGTTCGTGGTCAAGGTTATATTCAGTCAAAAGATGATGTTGAGAACACTGTGATCAAAACTGCAACTAATGGAATTCCTATTCTAATTAAAAATATTGCTTCCGTTTCTTTGGGCGGCGATATACGCCGAGGGGCATTAGAAAAGAATGGCGAAGGGGAAGTTGTCGGTGGAATTATAGTTATGCGCACCGGAGAAAATGCTCAAAAAGTTATTGACCTTGTAAAAGAAAAAATAAAAGAGATCTCTCCCGGTTTGCCTCCCGGAGTTGAAATTGTAACGTCCTATGATAGAAGTACTCTAATTAAAGAAGCTATCGGCACTCTGGACAGGGCTTTAATTGAGGCTGCAATTACAGTTTCAATAATGGTGGTAATATTTCTATTACACTGGCGAAGCATTGTAAGGATACTTATCGAAATTCCAATTGCTGTGCTTATCTCTTTCGTTTTTATGTATATGTTTAACATTACTTCCAATATAATGAGTCTTGGCGGAATTATATTAGCAATAGGAGTAATAGTAGACTCGTCCATTGTTCTTGTTGAAAATGCCTACCGGAATATTGCTAAAGCTATTGAGGTGAAAGGGAAATTAACTGCCGATGAATACAAAAAGATATCCATTGATTCTGCCAAGCAAGTAGGAAGAGCAATTTTCTTCTCCGAATTGATAATACTCGTTTCGTTTATTCCGGTATTTCTGTTAACAGGTCAAGAAGGAAAACTCTTTAAACCACTCGCATTTACAAAGTCTTTTATGATGATCGGCTCAGCAATAGTGGTTCTTTCACTTATTCCGGTTTTAATGACAATGTTAATGAGAGGGAAATTTAGACCGGAGGAAAAAAATCCATCTACAAGATTTTTCATTCGCATTTACAAACCAGTGATCCATTGGGTGCTTAAACATAGAAAAACTACAATTGCTATAAATGTTATTGCTCTACTAATTACTATTCCAATGATTCTCAATACGGGCAGCGAGTTTATGCCTCCGCTTGATGAAGGATCAATTCTCTATATGCCGGTTACATTGCCCGGTGCATCTATAACCGAAGTCAATAGAATTTTACAAGAGCAGGACAAGATCATTATGACAGTTCCCGAGGTTCATCATGTTCTTGGGAAAACGGGACGCGCCGAAACTGCAACCGATAACGCACCGTTAAGTATGATCGAAACAATAATCTTGCTCAAACCCAAAAGTGAATGGCGCACTGGTATTACTAAGCAAGATATAGTTGCTGAACTTGATTCCAAATTACAAATACCCGGAGTACGTAACGGCTGGACTCAGCCAATCATTAACAGAATAAATATGCTAGCTACTGGTGTAAGAACAGATATTGGATTTAAAATTTTTGGTCCAAATCTCGATACATTGGAAACTTATGCTATCAAAGCGGAAAATTTGTTAAAGAAAGTGGATGGAGCGGCAGATGTAGTTGCCGAACGTGTGCAAAACGGGTACTATCTCGACATTAATATTAAACGCGGAATTGCCGCCAGATATGGCGTAAACGTCCGTGATCTTCAAGACATAATTGAAACTGCCATCGGCGGGCAAAATCTTGGAATTGTTATTGAAGGCAGAATGCGCTTCCCAATAAGAATGCGTTATCAAAAAGATTACCGCGATAATGTTGAAGAATTGAAAAGTTTGATTGTTCCGGTCGCGCTATCAAACCCTATGGCTGCCCAAACTTCTTCAAGTTCAATGGGTGGCGGAATGAACAATGGTACCGGTGGAATGTCTTCTTCGATGGGAAGTTTAAACCAATCAAGTATTATTCCGCAAGTATCTAATACACAAAATATTTTTTCACTCACAAGTGTAAATCAAAACGCTATTACTTATCTGCCTCTTGCTGAATTAGCAGATATAAATTTAGTAACCGGCCCTCCAATGATAAGCAGTGAAAACGGGATGCTTCGTTCTATAGTATTTATGAATACTCGCGGGCGCGATATGGGCAACGTTATGGTGGACGCTAAAGAGATTATTGAAAATGAATTAAAATTACCATCCGGCTATTCTTATACCTGGAGTGGTCAGTACGAAAGCAAAGTTCGTGCGCAACAAACAATCCAGATAATAATGCCGGTTGTATTCCTAATAATTTTTGTGCTTCTCTTTTTCACACTTAAAGATTACCTGGAAGCCGGTGTAGTTATGCTATCCGTACCTTTTGCTCTGATCGGCGGAATGTACATGATCTATATACTCGGATACAATTTCTCCGTCGCTGTCTGGGTTGGCTTCATTGCACTCTACGGTGTTGCTGTTGAAACCGGAGTTGTAATGGTTGTTTACCTTCATGAAGCACTCGATAAAAGATTAAGAGCATTCCACAAAGGAGAAAGAGGACACATTACAAAAGATGATATCTATGAAGCAACCGTCGAAGGTTCTGTTCTTCGCCTTCGTCCAAAATTAATGACTGTCGGTACTTCAATGGTTGGATTAATTCCTATAATGTGGGCAACCGGAACCGGGTCGGATGTGATGAAACCATTAACGGCACCTTTAATTGGCGGCTTGCTTACAAGTGCGGTTCACGTACTCGTGGTAACGCCTATACTTTTTGCTATGATGAAAGAACGTGCTCTTAAAAAAGGAAAACTCGAAATCTCTAAAATGGCAGATTGGATGAAGGAGGGAGAATAAAATGTTGAGTAAAACGAAATCCCGTATTACGGGAGAGAATTTAGTCCGAAGGACCCCTTACGGGGAATTTAGAATTGAGAATTATCAAACGCGAATATCTTTGCGCAACTCTGCGTTTTTCTCAGCGCTCTTTGCTGTAAGTCTTTTTTTCCTATCAATTAACAAAGCAACCGCTCAGTCGGTTGATTCGCTGGTAGCGGAAGCAGTAAGAAATAATCCACAGTTGAAATCGTTGCAATATAAAATAACGGCTTCGGAAAAAAGAGCTGAATCGATCAACAATCTCCCGGCACCAAACTTCTCAGCTGCTTTTAATCAAATACCTACAAATTCAATCGATGTTTTGAATCAATCTATTTCAAACGACTTTGCCATTTCTCAAATGTTTCCTCTCGGCGGCAAATTAAATGCTATGGCAGAGGTAGAGAGAAGAAATACTTTAATCGAAGGAAATAGTTATGAGATTTACAAAGTCAATCTTACTGCCGGTATAAAAATGTCTTACTATACATTATGGTTAATCGATAGAAAAATTGAAGTACAGAGAAAAAATATTTCTCTTTTGAACGACCTCGTCAATTCTATAGAAGCTTCTTACTACACAAATAAAATTAACCAGGCAGACGTGCTTACACTTCAAAGTGAGATCGCATCAAAAGAAACAGAACTATTGATCCTTGAAAAGCAGAGGGAAGCAGAGATATACAAGCTCAACAAACTCCTCGGTCGTAATCTTGATTCAAAAGAGGTTTACACTGTTGTTGATTTCCCGGCAGACATGCTCACTTCAACACAAGCAAAATTGGAAGAGATTCTCGGTTACTCCAATCCGTCTCTCAAAAAAATGGATAGCATGATTGAAATGAATAAAGCTATGATCGATGCCAACAATCGTGAGTTAATACCGGATTTAATGATTCAAGGTATGCTAATGAGAATGCCGCTTGGAATGACCCTAACATCTAAGAGTGATTTAACAATGCTCAATCCCAAGACGGAAATAATGTACTCGTTGATGTTTTCGATAAACCTACCCTTTGCACCATGGTCAATAAACAAATATAAAGCTAAGGAAGAAGAACTGTTCGCCGGCATCAGCAGCATAGAATATGAAAAGAAAGATATGCAGCGCGAGATGACTTCCAAACTTAAAGAAGCATTGGTCAAGTATAACACTGCTGTCGAACTTGCCAAACTATACAGTGAAAAAGTTATTCCTCTTTACGGCAAAGCAGCCGAATCACAAGCATCAGCATACCAAAACGGCAGAACCGGCGTTACTACTGTTATTGATTCTTACCGCATGTTATTGATGCAAGAGATGAATAACTACATGGCAATGGCAGATACTCAAATGTCTCTTGCCGAAATTGAAATGATGGTTGGAACAACACTCAAAAGTTTTAGGTGATAACATGAAAAATTTTATTAGAATAAATAGAGGTACAAAAATGAAAAAAGTCAGGTATCTACTCATTCCAATTATTGCAATTGCTCTGGCTTTCTCCGGTTGTTCAAAAACTGAGGGGAACGAACAACATGAACACTCGGCAAGTGAACAGAAAGAGTATTGGACTTGCACAATGCATCCGGAGGTTAGGTCTGATAGACCGGGCGCTTGCCCCATCTGCAATATGGACTTAATTAAAAAAGTAGAAAATGCAGAGGAAGAACCGGCTGCCGGCGAAGAAATGGCCGGTATGATTACGCTTAGCGGCAAGAGACAAGTATTGGCAAATGTTTCCACTGTTCTTGTTAAAACAGAAAATTTGCAAGAACAAGTTACGGCGTACAGCTATCTCGATTTTGTAGAGAATAATCGCAAAACTATTTCTGCACGGTTCAATGGAAGAATTGAAAAATTGTTTGTGGATAAAACCGGTGATTATATAAAGAAAGGAGAACCTCTTTTCGAAATCTACAGCCCGGATTTGGTACAAGCACAAAATGATTTCTTGATCGCATTAAACAATTCATCGAATTCCAATACGCTTTTGAAAGCGGCGAAGAAGAAATTAGAAATTTTTGGGTTAACACCGGAACAGATTCAGTTGCTCGAAGATACACGCGAAATCAATATTACACTTACCTATTATTCGCCGATTAGCGGAACTGTAATCGAGAAGAAAGCCCAGGAAGGTGTTTATGTGAATGAAGGTACCGCAATTTATGACGTTGCCGAACTTTCAACTCTCTGGAATATAGCCGAAGTATATGAAAATAATTTAGCTAATATCAAAGTCGGCTCACCGGTTAAACTTCATTTGCGTGCCTATCCCGGTGAAGAATTTAACGGTAGGGTAACTTTCATCTATCCGGTGATAAATTCTCAAACAAGAACTGTAAAAGTCCGTAGTGTATTTTCTAATTACGGCGGAAAATTGAAACCGCAGATGTATGGCGAAACCGTATTCAGCAGTTACGGCGGACAAGGATTACTTGTACCGGCAGATGCAGTTATCATTGCCGGTAAAAGAGTTGTTGTTTGGGTAAAAGCCGGAGACGGAATGTTTGAAGCTCGCGAGGTAAAACTCGGCAATAGATACAACAACAAGTATCACATCGTTAACGGTTTAGACGAAGGCGATGAAATTGCCGCAACCGGTGGTTTCTTAATCGATTCCGAAAGTCAGCTTAAAACCGGCATGCCAACCGGGCATCAACACGGTGATAATTTGGCGCCGACAAAAACTAATTCGGTAGAACAATCATCAGAACATAAAAATCATTAATAACCAAGGAGGCTCAAAATGAAATCGATCAAAATATTCTTAGCGGTATTATCTGTAATTATAATTTCTTCATCAATAACTTTTGCACAAGAACACAATCATACAGATCATTCCAAAATGGAAATGAAAAAAGATTCGACAAAGGTTGACGATATCGTCCGTAAAGGTGTAATTGATTTGCAATCAATCGATAAAAATAAAGACGGTAAAGTATTTCAGGACCCGATGGACTGGAATGTAATTTCCGATAAAGCCGGCAAATGCCCGTTGTGCAAAATGACTTTGAAGGAAGTAACAATCAAAAAAGCGAAAGAAAATCTTGTTAAAAACGGTTTCAAGGTAAAACAATATTAATCATCACTACATAATTGTTGTTGATGTATTTCTTAACTAAAAAATTAATAAAAAGAGGAATGACACAATGTTAACAAACAAATCAAATCGAATGTGCTTTTTATTAAGCGCAGCAATGTTAATAATTTTCACCGAAATTATTTCAGCACAGCATGATCAGCATCATGGAAATAATGGGGACAACATGATGCAAAATCAACAAACGCAAAACATGCGGCATATGCAGAATATGCAAAACATGATGAACCAGATGAGTCAAATGATGGATAAGAGCAATCAAATGATGAATATGATGAACAACCAGATGATGCAAAACCACGATATGGAACAGATGAATATGAATCAGGGAATGATGAATATGATGCAAGGTATAAACCAAATGGGAAAAGATATGCACGGACTTCTTGAACAGATGAATAAAATGACGGGCGACAAGAACATGATGGACAATGCAGATATGAAAGATCATATGAATAAAATGCTTGGAAACATGAAGACTATGATGAAAGAATACAAAGGTATGTTGAACAGTATGGAAGAAATTCAAACAAAAGGCAAAGGTAAATGATACATCTAATTGGAGAAATATTTTGGAAGCTGGCTTATGCCGGCTTCCTTTTAGTTTTTTTACTTTTGAGCAATGAAACGCTTTCTCAATCCGGATGGTATTTAACTTCCAGCATCCAATTAAGCGGCGGCAATTACATTCTCGATTCTTATAACCGTGTATTCTCGGTTTACGGCGGATTGCGCTACCAAGGAGAAAATTTTGGAATATCTGCTTCACTACCGTTAGTAACAAGCAACAATAATGTTAGCCAAACAAACGGAATGATGACCCAGTCGGGAACTAATAATGATGCTGCAACAAACACAACACATAGCGGCATAGACTTTGGGTTAGGAGATTTATATGGATACTTCGATTATAAAATTATCTCCGATTTTGATAGCGAGATAGATATTTATGTAAATGCACAAATTAAAATTCCGACTGCGGCAAAGCATATGAATATTGGAACCGGCAAATATGATTTTGGCGGTTCTATTTCTCTAAGAAAGTCTTTAGATAATTTTATCGGTTTCGTTGATTTGGGTTACTTAAACATCGGTGATCCGGACGGAAGTACTTACAAAAACCCGTTTACTTACGGACTGGGCCTAGGCAAGTTCTTTAACTATGGCGAATATTCATTACTGATTTATTATACCGGTTACACAAAAATATTAAATGAATATGATGCACCGAAACAAATTTCATTAGGTGCAAACTACCGAGCAAGTGAATCTATTATCATTTCGTTAATTGGTTCCGCTGGTTTGGGAAATTTTACACCGGATTTTACATTTTCCGGTGGGCTTAGGATTAAACTGTAGAAAGGGAAAGTGATGAAAACTTTATTTGCTATTATATTTGTTTCAATTATGGTATTACCAATTAATGGCTATGCACACGGTGATAAAGACCATAAAAAAGATCATCTAGCCAAAGCAGATACTTTTACTGTTGTTAACGGAGATACTATTGCTGTTAACGGGATTCCGGCTGAATCATTAAAACAAAAACATATCGAAGCAGAAAAGGAAAAACCGTTCGAATTAAATCCGTCCGAACAGATTTTTGAACACATGCACAATAAAATTGTTCATTTTCCAATAGCCCTCGGTGCGTTTGCTTTTCTATTAACGTTGCTAAACTTCAAATGGAAAAATTTCGATTCAGCGATTTTAATTTCCGTTCTTATTTCCCTCTTGTTCTCTATCGGGGCATTCATCACCGGTAAAAACCAATCAGACCCGTTTGTTGGAACTCCAAAAGAATGGATAGTTGAGCTTCACCAAAACCTTGGTATTGTCATTCTTATTAATTTTTTCGTCTGGACAATTTTTCTAGTAATTGACAAATTTAAAAAATATGCGTGGTTAATTGGACTAATCGCTTTTATTCTAATTCTTATTACCGGTTTTCTAGGAGGAGTGATTGCACATTAAAAATTTTATAAAAAATGTGAACACTGACATATACTAAATATGTCATTTATTATAAAAGAAAATATTCGGTCGAATATTTTCCTAGGAGGTTATATGAAAAAAAATATAAACAATTTATTAATCCTGATGCTGCTTTCAGTTATTTCTATTTATGCCCAGGGTATGAATAGCGGCGGTATGGGATTTCTGTTTCCCGATACATTAGCCCAATTCACACTTTCCGGTAAAGTAACCGTAGATACATCTCTTCCAATGCCAACTTACTTTCTCGACATAAACGGCGATAGCAAAAATGAATATAATCTTAACTTTGGCCCTTTCTGGTATACACCAGATAATTCAACAGCAGTAAGGCCAAACAACGGGGATCAAGTTACTGTCTTAGGCGGTCAGATGAACAGCTCAATGAACATGAACGGGCTGCCTATGATAATTGTATATGAAATCAACGGGCTGTTGTGGCGAGATCCATTCGACCCGGCGTGGAATAACTTCGGCAGCAACACTCATATCATGGGGCATCATGCCGGTAATTGCAACGGTTATGCTTTTGGTGCAAGCGGAACAACTACGCAAAATGTAACATTAACCGGAATTGCTTTGGTTGATACAACATACTTTATGAATCACTACTATTTAGATGAAAATAATGACAACAAACCGGATTACTTTTTGAATTTCGGTCCTTGGTGGTATGAATCAAGCACCGGAGCAAAAAGACCAAACAACGGAGATAACGTAACAATCGTCGGTGGAAAATTGCAAGCCACAAACGGTTTGAATGTTGTGATTGTTTATCAAATTAACGGTCTAGTATGGAGAGATCCAGCGTTGATAGGAAAATATTTCGGTGGTGGTTGGATGCGAAAAAATAATTCCAATGATAAAATTTCCAATCCTTATGATGAAAAAGATTTTATGATGATGGGCAGTGGTTGGAATATGGGTGGAATGATGTCAGATTCCATGTTTGCAAGAATGCTGGAATTAAATCCGCATAATATGCCGAACGGCAAAGGACAAAATATATTTAAGGGTTATGAAATGAGCATCTTCAATTCAAACGGTTTAAATGGAATGATGCAGAATGGCGGTTGCGGTGGAATGATGAACTTTGGCTCTAGCGCAAATATCCAATTTCATTTCGACGAGAAACAAATTCAAGCTTACCACATTGATAAAAACAGTTTGAGAGTAAAATACTGGGACAACCGGAATAATCAATGGACGCCTATTTCCGGCGCTGTAATAAATCAGGCGTCAAACACAATTACTTTTTCTAACGGTCAGATTGCAAGCTACTATATTTTAACCTCCGAAAACGTTACTGCTGTTGAAGAAAACTCGGCTGTTCCTACCGGTTATTCTCTCGAACAAAATTATCCAAACCCATTTAATCCTTCAACAATAATTCAATTTACTATCATTGAAGACGGCATGTTTAAATTAGTTGTGTACAATGTCTTGGGTCAGGAAATATTTACACTAATAAATAATCAATTGAAGCAAGGTGTACATAAAGTTAAATTTGATGCTTCCAGATTGGCATCGGGAGTTTATGTCTATAAATTAATCGGGACTAATATAAATATTAGTAAAAAAATGCTGCTTGCTAAATAGTCAATTAATTAATTTTTGAAAATAACCAAAAAAATTAAAGAATAAATTTTTAATGAGGAGAAAAATCATGAAAAGGTTATATGCATTAATAATTGTTTTAGCAATTGCTGCTTCATCATTATTAGCACAAGAGACAAAAGTAGTAGAGAACGAATTCAAAGTTTTTGGCAATTGCGGTATGTGTAAAACAAGAATTGAAAAAGCAATAAAAATAAAAGAAGTAAAATATGCGAAGTGGAATAAAGAAACTAAAATTCTGAAGGTCGCTTTCGAATCATCAATAACCGCCGATTCTCTTCATAAACGAATTGCCGCGGTGGGATATGATACAGAATTATTTAAAGCACCGGACAGCGTTTATGTAAAATTACCGGGTTGCTGTTTATATCGTGATAATGCAAAAACTCATTAATCATTCACTTATTAATCACAAAATGAAGATATAAAATGAAGCGGAAAATATTATTAATTATACTGATGATTCTTTCGTTACCGCTGTATGCTCAGGATATGCTTACAGGTGTTGTAAAAGAAAAAGATGAAAAAGGAAATTTGAAGCCGTTGATTGGTGCAAATATTATCTGGCAGAGTACATCACGCGGAACCACTACAGATATCAACGGCGCTTTCGAGCTGGCAATGACAAAAGAATCGAACCTCTTAATTGTTAGTTTTATAGGTTATAAAACTGAAAAAATCACAATAACAGATCAGCGTAAAATCGAAGTTGTGCTCGAATCCGAATCGAAAGAGTTAATTGATGTTGAAGTAGTGGGGATCCAAAATTCCTCCTTCCAGGATTATAAGGGAATTGAAAACACAACAATAATTACAAAGAAGGAATTGCAGAAGGCTGCATGCTGCACACTTGCAGAGAGCTTCGAGACAAATCCTTCGATTGATGTTTCGTTCACCGATGCAATTACCGGCGCCCGGCAAATTGAAATGTTGGGACTTGCCGGAATTTATTCGCAGACTTCGATGGAAGCACTTCCATACATTCGCGGTTTGATGTCTAACGTTGGACTCTTTTTTGTACCCGGTACATGGATTCATGCTATAAATGTTTCGAAAGGGATCGGTTCCGTTTCAAACGGATTTGAATCAATTACCGGACAGATCGACATCGATATGCAGAAGCCGTTCAAAGACGAAGAAGATAAACCGGGATTTTTAAATATTTACGGTGATAATGAAGAGCGGTTCGAAGGAAATCTTAATTATAGATACAAAGTGAACGATAATTTATCTTCTGTAACTCTTCTGCATGCAAGTTCTCGCCAGCATAGAAAGGATATTAATTCTGATGCTTTTGTCGATATGCCTACTTTCAACACATTTAATATAATGCAGCGATGGCAATATCTTTCTTTCGAAGGATGGGAGAGTCAGTTAGGATTCCAAATTGTAAATGATAAAAAGGAGGGCGGTACAACTAATTTAGATTCCGGAATAAGCACCGTTTATAAATTCGGCTCAACAAATAAATTTTTTAACCTATACGGAAAAACCGGATATGTTTTTCCCGATGAGGAAGGAAAAAGTTTCGGATTTCAATGGTCCTTTAATAATTACAATAATTCATCACACTTTGGTAATAAATTCTATACCGGAAATGAAAAAAATCTCTATCTTAATTTTATTTACCAATCGCACTTGTGGAATGATTCTCACATGTTCAGAGCGGGAATGAGTTTCGTTTACGATGATTTCAAAGAGGCATTTAATGCAATTGATTACAACAGAATAGAAAGAATACCTGGCGCCTTCGTTGAATACACTTATAAACCAGACACTGAGTTATCGGTAGTAGCCGGATTCCGTGCAGACAACCACAATCAGTTTGGAACGTTCTTCACACCAAGAATTCATATACGTTATAGCCCCGATGAAGACTGGGTTTTAAGATTAGCAGCTGGAAGAGGTTATAGAACTTCAAATATTTTTGTTGAATACTCCTCAAGCTTTGCGAGTTCGCGGTCAATTGACATTATCCGTTCTAATAATTTTGGATACGGTTTGAATATGGAATCCGCCTGGAATTACGGATTAAATGTTACTTATTATTTCTTGTATGATTACCGCGATGCAACATTATCATTCGATATTTACCGGACTAATTTCGATAAAGTTACTATTGCCGATATAGATTCCGATCTGCGTAAAATTATTTTCTCTTCTGTTGATAATGGCGCACACTCTACAAGTTTTCAGGCAGAACTTAATTTCGAGCCGGTTCAATTTCTTACTACACGGTTAGCATATAGATTTATTGATGCACAGCAATTAATAAACGGATCGTGGAAAGAAAAACCATTTTCAGCAAAACACCGGGCACTGTTTAATTTAGGTTATTCAAGCCAAAGAGAATCGATGGACGATCCTCAGATGCTTTACGATTTAACCGTTCAGTGGTTCGGCTCAAAGAGAATTCCTTCAACAGAAACTAATCCGGTAGGTCTTAGAGCAAAATCGAATTCACCTTCTTTCTTTCTTGTTAATGCTCAGATTACACGTTCATTTTCCGGTTTGTTCGATTTATATATTGGTATAGAAAACTTATTCGATTTCCGCCAAACCGATCCTATAATAGATCCGGGAAATCCCAACGGTCAGTTCTTTGATGCTTCATTAATCTGGGGACCAATTAGCGGCAGAATGGTTTATGCCGGATTGAGATATAGAATCTAACTATAATTGATTACTGACAGATTCGAGATACTGGATATTTGATGCTGGATACTTGACTTTATTTGAGTATCCGGCATCAAAAGTTTTATTTTTGCAAAAGTGATTTAAGCAATAATCGAGCATCATTAATCGATTAAAAAGAATTGAGGTTTAAGTGGCATCGCCTACCAAAATTAAACTACACAAACAAGAATACCTGGAAATCAATTGGGATAACGGGAAGACACATAAGTTCCCTCTTAAGTTTCTAAGAGATGAATCACCTGATGCGGGCAATAAAGGGGAAACTATTTTATGGAAACACTACGCTCCGCCACCAAAAGAAAAAGTAAAACCGGAAGGATACGAAATCGGGAAAATTGATCTGGTCGGAAATTATGCTATCCAGATTACATGGAAAGATGGTTACAACTATGGAATTTATTCATGGGAGTTATTGCTTAGACTCGGCGAGTATTTAAGCGTTAGAGAAAATTTACATCAGGATTTTGATCATTATCATTAAATAAGAAAGAGTGATATACAGTATCACTCTTTCTTAAACTATGTTCAACTACTACAATAATTTTTTAATATGGTCTTCGTAAGCTGCTTTAGAGATTAAACCTTCGTAGCTGGCAACAACCTTACCTTCTTTATCAATTATAAATGAAGTTGGAATTGCTCTAATTCCGCCATATTGCTGATAAACACTTGTATTGCCGTAAACTATCGGGTAATTAATTCCATATTCTTTAATAAAAGGAACAACGTCCGGTTTGGTTTCCTGATCAACTGAAATACCGATTATTTCAACACCTTTTGAAGCGTACTTCTTTTTTAATTCAACTAAATCCGGAATTCCTTTTCTGCAAGGCGGACACCAGGTAGCCCAGAAATCTAATATTACAACTTTGCCTTTATAGTCCGATAACTTTAACTGTTTACCATCGGTTGTAGGTAACGTAAAGTTATAAGCCATAACAGATTTTGTTTGGTTAGCAGGGACATAATTGGGTGGATATGGACCCTGTTCCGGTTCGCTGCCGGTATTGTTTACAACAAATAACAATAAAATTACTCCAACAAAAAATCCGGTATAGATCCAGCTTCTCTGTTTTTTTGTTAGTCCGCTCTTTTTTTCATTTATTTTCTGATTTTTCATTATTTCCTCTGAATTAGTGGGTTGAAAAATAATAATTCTTATAGACTCTCAAAAGTTACTAACCTGATTATTTGCCAGAAGGTTCAATTCATTTGTAAAGTTCTCAATTTGTGCATCACTAAAACCTTTTTCCCTTGCAGCATTTTCCAGTGTTCCCCATATTGGTTCTCCGCATCTTAAACACCTGATTCCTTTTTCATTTAGGTAGGTTACAGATTCTGGAATTATCTTAACAAGTTCTTCAATTTCAATATCTTTATTTATTTTCTTCAAGCTGCTCACTTTTCTTTTTTGTTGGCAGAACCAGAATAAAAGCTATTAATGCCCCATAGAATGTTGATATGTATGGGTTGCTGGTTATAGGACAAGTTCCGCTGTAACAACCTATAAAGTAATAGTAGGCGTAACCTAACAGCGCGCCACCTAAAACAGGTAGTGCTTTTTTTATAATAAATTGTTTATCGATTTTCATACAGATACACTTTTTAATACTTCTTTAACTTTATCCAGAACCATTTGTTCCGGTGCGGCGCCTTCAATAAATGTCGATTCGTTTATTACTGTTCTGGGTACTCCACGGACATTATATTTATTCGAGAGATGCGGAAATTCTGTTGCTTCAATCATATCCCCTTTAATCTTGTCATTCAAATAGGAAAATTTGTGTGCGGTTACAACAGCCTGGGGACAGTAAGGACATGTTGGTGTTACAAAAACCTGCATATGGATATCGCTGTCAATTTTTTTTATTTCGTTTTCAATTTCTTGTGGAAGTCCCGTATTACCTGTACCAAGCATTTTAATGTCTTCTAATAAAGAAGCAAATTCATAACCGCTTGGAATTCCATAAAATTTTATTCCGTAATCTTTTCCGTTTTCATCAAGAATAACCGTGGCTGGAATTTTATCAACTCCATATTTTTCGGCATCGGCTTTATCAACAATAAAATTTTTTACTTCCAGAGTAAGCTTATCAGAAACTTCAACAAGCTCCGATAGTATTGCCCTTGTTTCCTTACAAAACTGGCATTCTAATTCCTGTGTAAAAAAAATAATCTTTACCTTTTTAGTAAGTTTTTCGAACTGTTTTTTCAATTCGGTTTTTATATTATCATCAAGATACATTTTTTCTCCATTTTTTGAAGAATATGATGTAAAAACATAATAAAGGATTCAAACGGATTTGCTTGCTCTTAAAATGACCTTTTGATAGTTTTGAAACCGAGTTAAGAAATTACTGGAGATGATTATGGCTGGACATAAAAAACACTTATATATGACTGTTTTTCCAAACAATGCACTAATTGCATCTCAATTAGAGCCGGAACAGTTCGGTGAACACTATACTACTGGAAGCGCAAAACATTTTAGCCAAAAAGTAATTTTTGCTGAAATAGATATCAATTTTAGAAATCCTTATTTCGAGATTGATAAATATCTTACGGAAACTGTTGAGCATCCGGACGGACAACCTAAGAAAACAAAATTCATTAGTTCCTACAATGTATTGGAAAACGTTCCTTTATCAGCAATTCAAAAATTGTATCTTGTTACAACAAATGGTAAGGTGCTACCACTGGATCCTTCGCCCGATACTCACCATCACGATCCGAGAAAAATCAGAATCTACCAGGAAATTTGCCCATTAGATACACTTGTTGTTTCCAATATCGATCACAAAGAATTCAGTAAATTAATTACAACACAGAAAGCAAAAGGAGCTCCTAAAATATTATTCACTCAAATTGATTTTGATGTTGATCATTTTCTCGAGAGTAATAAAGCCGGACAAATTCCTCATATCGACTTGCCGGCTGTAAACCCTTCAAGATTTTTTGAGTGTATTTCCGAATTGAAAGATCATCCGGAAAAAGTTACAAAGACAATCAGTCTTGGTGGAATTCTTCGGGACATTTCTTATAAATTCTTGAAGCATGGATTCTGGTTTGCATGCTGCGATGAAATAAAGTTTTTTCCGATGCCTTCTGTTGAAGAATTAGAAAATAATTATTTCTACTGGTGGAAATTTGTAAGGTAATATTAACGGGGTGAGGTTATTTCTTTCCTTCGCCCCATTTTAAAACATCAATTCTAACTTTCGTTAATCCCTTCTCAATAAAATCGAGTTCCCTCGCAGTTCCAAGAGATAGATCGATAATCCGATCTTTCCAGTAAGGCATTCTATCATTTATACGTAGAATTACATTTTTATTGTTGGATAAGTTTGTAACTCTAATTATCGTTTCCATTGGATATGTTTGATGTGCAGCGGAAATTCCATTCATATCATATACTTCGCCGTTGTAGGTAATCTTACCATGATATTTATCCGCATAATACGATGCTATTCCTTCAACCGATTCAAGCACCGGATATTTTTCATATCGACTTAAATCCTCTTTCTCCGCATAACTTCTCTCCGAAAGTTTTTCTTTTTCGGAAGAAAACCTTGGGGCAGATGAACATGCAAATGAAAGAAATGGTATTACAATCAATAAAAAACTTTTTAAGGAACGATTCATTAATGTTATCTACACTCCTCTATAATACGGCAGAGGGAACAAATTACTGTTCCCTCCTCTGCCATAACTTGAACAGTTAAGTACCAGCCGACTTACTGAACAAGATAGCAATTACCGCTAAATGAATATATTTTATTTTCACACCTTTTGGAATGATATTCATCATGTAAATTACAATAAGTTACCGGGCTCAATTATAGCCAAACGAATTAATATATTCCCGGGCAATTTCTACATTAATCTGTTTAATTGTATAGTTGCCAAAGACACCTAATCCCCCATTAATATTAGTAACATCGGGTTGATTAACCCGGACTGAGAATTCATCTAAAAAGGTTTTTTGAAGCGAATAATACGAAGCCAGACCGGCATCCATTAATAGTAAGCGGAATACTACGCCATCTATTTTGTAATTACTTTTTTGAGGTTCCCCATCGGAAATTTCTGCCATAGCTCTGTTAATTGCATCCATTTCGAATGCTGCGCTTTTTATTCCAGCTTGAATCTGAGGATAGATAGGTAATAACCCACTTGTGGTATTAGCATAAAAAACAGGTACTTTTTTCTGTTTCTTTATTTTTACGCCCCCCTTATCCTGAGTATAGAAAATAACAAGTTCCGGGGCATAATAAACACCTTTTGAATTCGGTGTTAGCATCCATTCGCCCCAGGTAAAGTTTAACTTGCTGGAAAGCGGGTTAGAAGAAATGGGAACATTCAGAGAATTTATATAAACCGAGTAGATTGATATAAGTTCGCTCGACGCACTAAGCACTTTCCCATTCGGAAGAGTTGCTTCTATTCTTAGAGCAACAGGTAAACTAGTTGATATGAATTTATTTGTGTAGTAAATATTCATGGGTGCTTTGTATCTGGAATCTGCATCGCGTGCAATAGCAGTATCTCTAAACTCTACAACTTTATTGTCGTAAAATAATTTTATTTTAGCTCCCTTTATAAAAGGATCTGCCGAATTTGTTGTTGGATCGAAACCATTTACATCATAAGAACGGGATATGGTTGCAATCTGATATGTCGTATCTGTTCTGATTATACAGCTAAGCACATAGACTTCTTCAAAATCTGCTTTCGGGTTTACTTGATCTTCACAAGATAAAAACGCTAATGCAGATACCGTTAAAATAAATGCCAAGAAAGTTTTTTTCATAATTCCACCTTTACAGTAGCTGTGGGAAAAAACGGAAGCATGTCAACACGCTCGCCTGTATCTCTTCTAAAATAAAAGAGATTTTTTCTATTATATACATTCAGTGCGCTTACGTCAAAATAGAGTTTCAGATTATTAATTTGAATTTTCTTAGATAGACTTAGATCCAGACGATGATAATCTGGCAATCTACCGAGATTTCTTTCGGCCAATAAAATGAAAGGGTTATATGAAGTAAGATACGACTGCCCCGGGTCGAGTTCGTCGATTGTAAGACGTTCATAATATCCAGCCATTTGAGTGAAAGGCATTCCGCTTGTATAAGTCCAAACTGCACTGGCAGACCATCCGTAACCGAAATCATATTCAAGTGAAACATTTACAGTATGTCTTGCATCGTATCGGGGAGCATAACGAACCCCGTCAACATCCTTAAATGTATATGCCAGAGAATAAGAAGCAGACAGGTTAATCGGCCAATTCATATATCGCGATAAAAATTCCAACCCATAAGCTTCACCTTTACCTGAGATCAAATCATTATCGTATGGAAAAAATTTCCGTTCGTTAAGAACAGAAATATTATGCAGCAATTTATAATAACCCTCTACGTTAAATGAGAGTTCGGGTGTGGGCGTAAATTCAAATCCGCTGATGTAGTGAATTGAACTGGACGGTTGAAGATACAACGGTGTAATTAACCATGGTTCAAATATTGTAACGACTTCATTTTCATCCGAGATAGTCGAAAGATCCTGCATAAATATACCCCACGAGGATTTGAATGCAAATTCTGGAATAAATCTAATAGTCATTCCAAGGCGCGGTTCAAGAAAGTAAGAAGATCCACCGCCAGCTAAACGTGTAAGATTAACTCGATTACCAAAATCAACACCAAGAAAAGACCATCTAAGCAGTTTGTAGCGGAGATATGCGCTAATGTTGGTTCCTTTAGAACCAATATCCTTTTGCTGACCTCTGAAATTTTCTAAAATAAGTTTGTTGTGAACTTCAGAAATTTTAAATCCGCCACTAAGTTCGTCTTTACTATCATACACATAACTGAAATCCATTCTCATCACAACATCATTAACTTCATTTACCACGCCCTTTGCACCACTTTCATTTGGAATTCTCTCTCCTCCAAAATTGCTGTAGCCAACTTCTACCTGGTAGAATAGCGGTGAATCGGAAATCTGGAAATAGTTTAGGTTAAGAGTTGTATTAGACCACTTAAAATCCTCTCTTTTTATATTATTGTTAAAAACCTTATCGCTGCTATGGAATACACTTGCAGTAAATTTTGCATCCTGCATAAATTCATCATCCTGGTAATTTACCTTTGCAAATAAATCGTAAAAATCGGCTGGTATTGAATTGTTGTTTCTGAACTTTTTTAGAATCTTGTCGGAATAATTCTTGCGAAAACTTGCAATAAACGATCCGCCCGGAATTGGTCCTTCTACCAATCCTTTAGCAGTTAAAAAACTAAGACTTCCTTTTCCACTAAAATTATTTCTGTTTCCATCCCTTGTAACAACTTTAAGAACGGACGAAAGCCTTCCGCTGTATTCAGCCGGAAATCCTCCCTTATAAAATTCTACAGAACTAACCATTTCCGGATCGATTGCACTGAATATACCCAGAGCATGGAATGGATTGTAAATCGGGATGTTATCCAGCAGAACCAGATTCTGATTACTTGAGCTGCCCCGGACATAAAATCTTGCCGACACATCTCCGGCGGTTTGAACCCCCGGTAATTTTTGAAGCGCTCTGAAGATATCGAGCTCTACACCTTTTGGTAAATTCTCGATATCTCTAATTGCAAGTTTCTGCAAGCTGAGATCAGTAGCATTTTCCTTTGCAACTTTCTCGCCGATCTTTTCAATTGTTTGAAGCTGAACACCGGTAGACTTTAAAAGAACTCTAATATCTGTAACGATATAAGGTTCTATATACATAAAATATTCTTTTGTCTCATACCCGATATAAGAAACCCGAACTGTAAGGGGTTTATCGTGGGGAAGTGAAGCCATTAAAAAGAATCCCCTGTGATCAGTAGAAGCACCTCGTTTAATTTCAGGGATATAAATGTTTGCATAAGGTAATGCTTCGCCGCTGGTTGAATCCGCAACAAAACCTCTTAACATGCCGCGGTTCTGTCCAAGTATAACTGTCGAAGCAATTAAGAAGAGAACAATGGTAAATTTTTTCATGATTTTTTTTGTTTTTGTTACAATTCAAAATTAAACAAGTATTACTTGGAATGAAACACCAATTAATTATCGCTAAAAATTTATTTACAAAATCTGTAATCATTATATTTTTTCCAATGGGAAAATTTTATTACCTTTTGCGGGCAATTTTCAAAATTTTCTTTATCTGGAATCACTCCCCTGCCCAGACCAATTCTTAATTACTATTAGGATTTTAAATTGAGCAAAAACACCGCACTCAAGAACAAAGCCAGACTAGAACTAAAGGACGGAAGTGTTTTTGAAGGAACGGTTTTTGGGTATCATTCATCTACTGCCGGCGAAGTTGTTTTTAATACCGGTATGGTTGGTTATCCGGAAACTTTAACCGATCCTTCCTATAAAGGTCAAATTCTTGTTATGACTTATCCATTAATTGGAAATTATGGAATACCTGATTTTAATATCAACGATGATATTCCCGAATATTTTGAGTCGAACAGAATTCAAATTCAGGGTCTGATAGTATCAGAACAATCCGAGCTTTTCAGTCACTGGACCGCCTTTCAAAGTTTATCAAACTGGTTAAAAAAATTCCATATACCCGGGCTTTTCGGAATTGATACAAGAAGACTAACAAAAATTTTACGTGAACACGGAACCATGTTAGGTAAGATAATAATTGGTGAAGATAATGTTGGTTACTATGACCCCGATGTAGAAAATCTTATCTCTAAGGTTACAATTATAAAAAAAGAAAAGTATGGAAAGGGAAGCTCGAAAATATTATTAATCGATTGCGGATGTAAGAAAAGTATTCTTACAAATCTTTTGCAAAGAGATGTAACAGTATTAAGAGTTCCATACGATTATGAATTCAGCGACGAAGATTTTGACGGCGTGGTAATTTCAAACGGACCTGGCAACCCGGCTGTTTACAAACAATTAGTTTCCTCAACACAAAAATTATTAAAGCGGCAGGTTCCAATACTTGGCATTTGTATGGGCCACCAAATCCTTTCACTGGCAGCTGGTGCAAAAACATATAAATTAAAATACGGTCACAGAAGTCAGAACCAGCCGGTTAAAGAAGTTGATTCCAATAAATGTTATGTAACATCTCAGAACCATAGTTTTGCTGTTGATACTAAATCACTTCCCCGCGGATGGGAGCCCTGGTTCGAAAATTTAAATGATTATTCCAATGAAGGAATCAGGCATGAGAAACTTCCGTTCAGAAGCGTTCAATTTCATCCGGAAGCTGCACCCGGACCGGTTGATACTTCATTTATATTTGATGAATTCTTAAAAGACTTGAAATAAGGAAATAAATGAAACACAAAAAAGTTTTAATTATTGGAAGTTCGGCTCTTAAAATTGGCGAAGCCGGTGAATTCGATTATTCGGGTTCTCAGGCAATCAAAGCTTTGAAAGAAGAAGGAATCTTTACAATACTTATTAACCCCAATATTGCAACAATTCAAACATCCGATTACCTGGCAGATAAAGTTTACTTGCTTCCCATTAATACACATTATGTTGAACGTGTAATCAAGAAAGAGAAACCAGACGGAATTATTTTAGGGTTCGGAGGTCAGACAGCTTTAAATTGCGGTTTGGCGCTTCACCGTGAAGGTATTCTTAAAAAATATAAAGTACAGGTACTGGGCACTCAAATAGATGCAATAGAGAATACTGAAGACAGACAATTATTCTGTAATAAACTTTCCGAAATAGATGTAAAATTCCCTCAGAGTAAAGCAGTAACTAAAGTAGAAGATGCTATTCAATATGCAGAAGAAATCGGCTTTCCTGTAATTATCAGAATTGCTTATGCGCTGGGTGGACTTGGTTCGGGAATTTGTAGAACTAAAAATGAAGTAAAAAAAATTGCTTCTAAAGCTCTCTCTTATTCATCACAAATTTTGGTTGAAGAATATCTTGAAGGATGGAAAGAAATTGAATATGAAGTTGTCCGCGATAAATATGATAACTGCATAACCGTATGTAATATGGAAAATATTGATCCGATGGGAATTCATACCGGCGAAAGTATTGTTGTTGCCCCCAGTCAAACTCTTTCTAACAACGAATATCACAAACTCCGCGAAATAGCAATTAGAACCATACGTCATCTTGGAATTGTAGGTGAGTGTAATATTCAATATGCACTCGATCCTGATTCCGAAGATTATAGAGTAATAGAAGTAAATGCGCGTCTTTCAAGAAGCTCTGCACTCGCATCCAAAGCAACTGGCTACCCGCTTGCATTTGTTGCAGCAAAACTTGCTCTTGGTTATGGATTACATGAACTTCCCAACTCAATTACAAAAACCACAAAAGCATTTTTTGAACCTGCTCTCGATTACATTGTTATTAAAGTACCAAGGTGGGATTTAAAGAAATTCCGTTTGGTAAAACGAAAACTCGGCTCTTCGATGAAATCTGTTGGTGAAGTAATGGCTATAGGAAGAAAATTTGAAGAGACAATTCAAAAAGCAATGCGCATGCTCGATATTGGTGTGGAGGGTTTAACCGCGAGCAGAACAAAAGTTGAATTTGAGGAGCTGGAAGAAGCACTAAAAAATCCAACCGAAGAAAGAATCTTTGCGGTTATTCAAGCTCTTAAACAGGGTTATTCTATAGATTGGGTTCATTCGTTAACACATATCAACAAATGGTTCTTATACAAAATCCAGAATATTGTTAATATCGAAAAGAAGATCGGGAACCATAAAAGTATCAGTAAGGAATTATTATTAGAAGCCAAGCAGCACGGATTTTCTGACCGGCAAATTGCAAACCTGTTAGGTAAGGATGCGCACGACGTTTATCTACTCCGAAAGAAATACTCAATCACTCCTTTCATTCAGCATATTGATACACTTGCTGCTGAATATCCGGCTAAAACAAATTATCTCTACTTATCATACAACAGCACAATACACGATTTCGATTTCAATCTTAAAGATAGTGTTGTTATTATCGGTTCGGGTCCTTACCGAATTGGCAGCTCGGTTGAATTTGATTGGTGTTGTGTAAATACCGGCAAAACATTAAGAGAGCTCGGTTATAAAACAGTTATCGTAAATTGTAATCCTGAAACCGTTAGCACCGATTATGACCAGTCCGATGCTCTGTTTTTCGAAGAGTTAACAACTGAAACGATCTGGGAAATATATGATGCGATAAAACCAAAGGGCGTTATTGTATCAATGGGAGGACAAACTCCTAACAACCTGGCATTAAAACTTCATAAGATAGGAATAAAAATACTCGGCACTTCGCCCCAGTCAATTGATAAAGCGGAAGACAGAAGTAAATTTTCTGCAATGCTTGATGAATTAGGAATTGAGCAGCCGGAGTGGAGTAAACTATCAACACTCCAGGACGCTCTTGTATTTGCAAATAAAGTGGGCTATCCGGTTCTTGTCCGTCCATCCTACGTTTTAAGCGGGGCTGCAATGGCAATTGCAACAGATGATATAGAATTAACAAAGTTTTTGCAGAAAGCTGTGGATGTATCACCCGAATCACCTGTAGTAATTTCTAAATTCCTGGTAAATGCAAAGGAGCTTGAATTTGATGCTGTAGCTCAAAACGGAAAAATAATCTGCTCGGCTATTTCAGAACATGTTGAGAATGCCGGGGTTCATTCCGGTGATGCTACTCTTGTTCTTCCAGCACAAAGAACCTATCTTGAAACAATAAGGCAGATTAAGAAATTTTCATCGGACATTTCGAAATCGCTCAACATCAATGGACCGTTTAATATTCAATTCCTTGCTAAAGACAACAAAGTAAAAGTAATTGAATGTAATCTTCGCGCCTCCAGAAGTTTTCCGTTTATTTCAAAAACATTAAAGAAAAATTTTATTGAGGTGGCCACCAGGGTTATTGTTGGAAAGAAAGTGGAAGTAATTCCGGATAATATTTATTCGCTGGATTATGTTGGTGTTAAAGCCCCCGAGTTTTCATTTACACGATTGGAGGGAGCAGATCCAACAACCGGAGTTGAAATGGCATCTACTGGAGAAGTTGCTTGTTTAGGAGACGATTTTGATGAAGCATTTCTTAAAGCTCTTGTTGCTGTAGGTTACAGATTCCCAATCAGATCAATATTTATTTCTTCCGGTACAATTGAATCTAAATCCGAATTATTAGAACCGGCAAGACAATTAATAAAGCTGGGAATAATTTTTTACGCAACACCGGGTACTGCTAAATTTATGAAAGCGAATGATATTCCCGTCGAAACTCTTGAGTGGCCTATAAGCGGTAAATCCCCAAATTCTATAGAACTTCTTAAATCCGGTAAAATAGATCTTGTTATTAACATACCCAAGAATTTTCAGGAAGAAGAATTAACAAACGACTATTTAATCCGGAGAACCGCTGTAGATTACAAAATTCCGTTAATTACAAACCGGCAATTGGCAATGCGGTTAGCCGAAGCCCTTTCAAACAAAAATCCACATAATCTTACTATAAAAAGCTGGGATGAATATTAGCGAGAAAGTATTTACACTTTTTAAATTTATAACTATATTTGTGAGGTAAATAAATGAAAGCCGAACATGACATCACATGAAAAGCCATTACTGTTAATTGTTGAAGACGACTTCGAAAATCAAAAATTCCTACAGTTTTTCTTACGCAAATATTTCACCATAGAAGTTTGTGATTCGGCTGATACTTTTTACCAGAAAATGAAAGAACAAAAGTTCGATTTAATTTTGATGGATATTTCATTAAGAGGTAAAAAGGATGGGCTTCAACTAACAAAGGAAATCAGAAAATCAACCGAACATTCCGATATGCCTATCGTTGGTTTATCAGCACATGCTTTTCAGAAAGACAAGGACAACGCCTATGATGCTGGCGTTGATTTGTTTATAACAAAGCCCGTTCAAAACGATGTACTCCTGGATGCATTGTTTAACACTCTGCATCAAAAGACCGGAAAAAATTTCAATAATTTTTCCACAATTTAAATTTAATCCCGTAACCAATCCCCAAGTAATTCCGTCTAAATTCGCAAATAAATATTTGGAGTAACTACTATGAATAAAAAATTAATCTTATTTTTTTTGTTTTTTATTACCCTCTCCCCTTCATTAAAAGCACAAAACTTCAGTCTATCAAAAAGCAGCGGATGGGATTGGGATGATGATTGGTGGCACTGGAGAGGGGGCAATCCATTTATAGAAGTTAACTGGGGCTTAAGCAAACTGGATCATCAAAAATTATTCAGCAAACTTTCTAATGTTGGTCTGCTGGAAATTAAACTTGGATTTGCATCATATGACGAACCATATGAAGAAGGCATTCAATATTTCGAGGAGAAATATTCGTTTCTTTCCCAGCTTTCCACAAAGCTTAGATCCGAAAAAAGAAAGTATGATGAATTACCTTCCGAATTACTCCGGTTCGGTTTCGGTAAAAGAAATGGATACGGTTACAACTTCGATAACATCAAAATCAATCCTTATGTACAATCTGCAATAACCTGGTCTAAACTCGAAATGAAAGATTACCCGGTTTCAATTCTTCCTTTTATTGGAGCGCAAAATGCAATAGATGATACAGAAATACTTAAGAGATACGATGGCAATTTCCGGTTTGGTACTTTAACAGAAGGAGGAGTTAATTTTAGTTTCGGAATGGTTTCATTGAGTGCCGGATATGAAGCAGCGGTAATTTTTCCCCGTTACGTTTTCTGGAAACATCTTGGCAGCTATGCTATTGAGATGGCCGGGTTGAATGCTTTAGATAAATTTATTGATGAAGTAATTGATGCCTCCCCAATTGCCGGACCAATTGTAAACTTCCTTCTTAAGAACGGATACAATTATGCTTTCTACAGTTTGAAAAAGGAAAAGATGAACTGGCCTTTTAATACTGAAACACCTCTTACTTACGAGACAATTAAATTCGGTGTTACTTTTACATTTTAGAAAAGTTTTAGAGGTTCTCTTGAACACAAATCTTGAGAGAACCTCTATTAAAATTCCGGTTTCAGATTAATAACTAAAAATATGCGACTGGTAGGGTTTCAGCTCTATATATAACCCGGTATGAAAAACTTCTTCGGCAGATCTTAAATAATCCTGATTGTTTAACAAATCTTTCAGCTCAAATATTTCGGGATACCCACGCGCATCTATTTTTAACCGGCATGTTGAAACTACGTTAGAATAATTTACTATGACGATCCGTTTTTCCTGTTGATAAGTCCAGTGCCATGCAATAATGTTGTGGAAAGAAAAGTTTCCTTCCCAGGAGGTAACCGGTTCTAATAATTTCCATTCACCTTTCTTAAAAATATCTTCCTTTGTAATAGAGAAGAGTTTATTATAAAACTCAACCAGTTCGTTATTAACAGGTTCCTCCGGTTCTCTACCGAGCTGAACCGGCAATTTTATTTTTTTCCCTTCGAACTGACCATCGTAAAAAAACCTCATTCCCGGTACTGTACTGATAATAATTGAGGCTGCTTTAGATTTTTCCTTTCCAAGAATTGAAAACGCTCTTTCTTCATCATGATTTTCTATAAAGCGCAGTGATTTAAACTGATAATCCATGTTTGCGCCAAGATGTTCTTTAATTGAAAGAGCCGGATCGTTTTTTAATCTATCGGTAAAACTTTTATCATACGTATAATCAAATCCCAGTTGTTGAAGTTCCCATTCAAGATTCCAGTAAGCTTCTGCTATAAAGAGAAAATCGTTTCGTTTATTTTTAACAGTCTTAATTACATCCAACCAGAATTCTGTTGGAAGTGGTTCAGTATTTCTTTTAGACAATGTGCCCGCCCAGGTATTTTTAAATACATTGTTAATTGCAAGCATTGCCATATCGCACCTTACTCCATCACAAAGATCAACAAGGTTGAGCAGAATTCCGGTTAAATATTTTCTGGCTTCGTTGCTGAAAAAATTTATTTGAACGGTATCCTGCCAAGCCGGAAAAAACGGATCCCTTCCATGCGCATAATACTTCTCTTCATTTTTATCTGGTTGATAATATGTATGAGAATCTTTATTAAACGATTCTTTATCAACCGATAAAAATATTCCAGGATTGGTTTGCAATAATTTTGTATCTGCATTAAAATGATTAGGTACAAAATCGAGTATAAGCTTGATCCCGTTTGCATTAAGCTTTGTCTTTAGCTTAACAAGACTTTCCAGACCACCGAGGGATTCATTTACTTCATAAACATCGATTGCAAAAGGTGAGCCGATTACATCCTCCTTCTGCCAATTCTTTAACGCCTTTTCATAATCATTAACCAGCTCACTTTCAAAACAATATTTCTCTATTGAAGAGAAGCATGTTTTCCATACTCCCATCATCCAGACGTAATCAAACCGCTTCTGGCTCAACTTATCCCAGAACGAATCCGGTATGTCGTTTAATTTAGCACCCGCACCAAACTTTTTAATAAACACGCGGGTATTAATCTCGTATATGGATGGATTATAATTCATAGTTTTATTTTTTTGTTGTCTGATTAATCAAAGATTTCTTTTCTTCCTGTAATTCTTTATTCTTCATAAGTAATTCCAGATGAAGCCGCTCATCTTTAGATTCTGCGATAATCTGATTATTCCTTTTTATCTGCTGCTCAATTTGATTTACAAGAAAATTTGTAACGGTTGCAATAGCATAATCAAGAGTATCTTTTTCAATCTTTCCGTTGTAAGAAATTTCATCCCACTTTTTACTTATCGTTTCATCAACAAGAGTAATCTTAAAAATAAAATTTCTTAGTTCTTCATCATCAATTTTATCTATAAGATAGGAAGGGGAAAATTTCTGATCTTCAAATCCAGAGTAAGCAATTTCCGCCAATTTTTTTAATTTATAATCCGAGTAAAGTTCGGGAGCAATTCTATCTATAATATGACTGATAATTTCTTCATTACCGCTGAATAAAAGACGAACCAATTCTTTTTCGAATGGATTTTCTGAAGCCGAGACATTAATTGTGCTAAGAGTTTGTGGAAGCTTGATATTCTTATTTGTCATCCTCTCGCTTACACCACTTCTCTGTTTCTGCTGATCAAGAAAAGAGTTTAATTCGGTTTCAATTAGTTTCTCTCTCAAATTAAATTTTTTAGAGATTGATTTCAGCAGCAGATTCCTTTTTAGTTCATCATCAACAAGAGAAAGGGTTCTTACAAGCTCGCGTATTGCACCGGTTGCTTTTGCCGGTTCATCAAACAATCCCTGTTCTTCAAACTGTGCAGTCTGATATTCAAGAAAATTTCTTGCCGAATGAACAAGCTCGTCAAATTTTTCCTTACCGGATTTATTTATAAACGAATCCGGATCCTCGCCTTGCGGTAGCGTAATAACCTTCACGTCAAAATTTTGTTTTAACAGAATCTCTATAGAACGAATCGAAGCTTTTTGACCGGCGGGATCTGCGTCGAATAAGATGATAATGTTCTTTGTAAATCTTGATAAGAGCTGAACCTGCTCATCGGTTAATGACGTTCCAGAAGATGCTACAACATTTTTTATCCCGGCTTGATAGAGCGAAATAAGGTCCATATAACCCTCGACAAGAATGGCGCGGTCGAGCTTTCGAATATCCTCTTTGGATTGGAATAATCCATACAACGATTTTCTCTTGGAATAAATCGGCGATTCGGGTGAATTCAAATACTTCGCAATATCATCGCGTTTTTCTAATGTCCTTCCTCCAAATGCAATTACGCGTCCGTTTGGTGAAAAGATCGGGTAAATAATTCTATGCCGGAATTTATCGTAATATTCACCTTTATCGTTTATATCTATCAGCCCAAGTAATTTTGCTTTGGAAAGATCAATCTTGTTTTCTCTTGCATGAAGCAGAAAATTATTCCATCCATATGGTGCGTAACCCATTCCGAATGATCTTTGACTCTGTAATTTTATTTCCCTTTTCTTTAGATACTCGCGTGCTTCTTCGCCCTCATTACTTTTTAACAAACAATCAGAAAAGTATCGCGCTGCAACAAGATTAATTTCGTAATACTCTTCAAGTTCATTCTGCTTTTCATCATATACATCTTTATCATATTGAATTTTAATTCCTAATGATTCAGCTACTTCCTCAACCGCTTCTACAAAAGAGATGTTTTTAAATTCCATAAGGAACTTAAAAATATTACCGCCGTTGCCGCATCCAAAGCAATGATAAATCTGTTTATCGTCGCTCACTGTAAATGACGGTGTTTTTTCCTGGTGAAATGGGCAGAGCCCTATAAAATTCTTGCCGCGTTTTTTAAGCTGAACATATCCCGAAATAATATCAACTATGTTGGCACTATTTCTAATCTCTTCTATTTTTTGTTCGGGTATCCGCATTTTAAGTTTTGCTCTCTTTATACTAAACTGTAAACAATCTACAAACGAAATTAGATATTTTATTAATTAAACTAAACCGCGTTCGATTGCCGATCAGAGTTAAACTTTGTATTTTGTTACCGGAAAATTTAATTAGTGGCATATCATTGATAAATCGTAGTGTCCTGATAATTCTACCCGCTCAGGATTTCAATGAGCAGGAATACCTGATTATAATAAACGCACTGGAAAGATCGCACGTTAAAGTGTTTATCGCATCGGATGCTTATGCTTTGTGTTCAGGATCGAATGGATTGAAAGTTAAGAACGATATGCAGCTTTATAACATTCACGAAAGTAATTTTGGCGGAATAATTTTTATTGGAGGGAGCGGGGTTAGAAATTACTGGAATAATTCACACCTCCATTCAATTGCAAGAAAATTCCACTTAAAGAAAAAACCAGTTGGTGCTATTTGTGCCGCACCAATAATTCTGGCTAAAGCCGGTATTATTACTGAATGTGCCACGTGTTACCCTGATGATAAAAAAGAACTTGAGCGTACCGGAGTAGAGTATAAAGACAATCCGATTATTATCTCAAATAATATTGTTACTGCAAAAGACCCTTCCTCTGTGGGTGAGTTTATAAAAATATTTTTAAATGAGCTGGCAAAAAATTAAGTTGAATAGAACTTACCGTAAAGTCCTGTCGTTTAAAGAAATATGATAGAAAATTTGAAAAAATATTGCGAAAGCTTAACGAGGTATTCCCGGTATAGAACCCGCGAAGTTTATATTGGTGATATTCCCCTTGGGGGAAATAATCCTATTCGTATTCAGTCTATGACTACCACGGATACAATGAACACAGTAGCAACGGTAGAACAATCCATTAGAATGATTAACGCCGGATGTGAATATATACGAATAACAGCTCCAAGTTTGAAAGAAGCACAAAACCTGCAAAACATTAAAAATGAATTACGTAAGCGGGGTTATAACGCTCCTTTAATAGCCGATATTCATTTCACTCCAAATGCTGCAGAACTTGCAGCGCGTATTGTAGAAAAAGTCAGGGTTAATCCGGGTAATTATATTGATAAAAAAAAATTTCAAACAATTGAATATACCGATGCGAAATATGTAGAAGAAATTGAAAGAATACGGGAACGATTTACCCCCCTTGTTAAAATCTGTAAGGAATACGGAACCGCAATGCGTATCGGTACAAACCATGGATCGTTATCAGACAGAATTATGAGCCGATACGGCGACACACCGCTTGGGATGGTTGAATCTGCTTTAGAGTTTCTTAGAATATGCGAAGAGAATAATTACCATAATATTGTACTCTCTATGAAAGCAAGTAACCCGCAAGTAATGGTTCAGGCATACAGACTTCTAATCCGGAAAATGGAAGAAGAGAATATGAATTATCCATTACATCTTGGAGTAACTGAAGCCGGGGATGGCGAAGATGGAAGAATTAAATCTGCCGTTGGTATAGGAACCTTACTTGAAGATGGAATTGGAGATACAATTAGAGTTTCCTTAACTGAAGAACCTGAATATGAAGCACCGGTTGCAATATCTCTTGCCAATCGTTATAAAGAGAGACCTAATCATAAAGAGATAATACCAATTGAAAGTTCACCAATTGATCCTTTTGTTTACACCAGAAGAGAAACATTCGAAGTTGCCGGAATTGGCGGCGGAACTGTTCCAAAAGTATTAATCGACTTAAGTAAAACTCCGATTGAAGATCCGGCTGCATTAAAAAGTTTTGGTTATAATTACGAACCGGTTACCGATAAATGGTACTTGAACGATCAGGCATGCGATTTAATTTATCTTGGAAAAAATGAGCTGCCATTTGATGCACCGAACAACTTAAAAGTAATTTACGATTATGATAATTGGTTAGGACTTACAGACACAGCCAGAGGATTTCCGCTGCTTACTTTAAACGACCTTAAAAAGAAATCAAAATTATCATTCATAATAAATTTTGTTCAGGTAAGCATCTCCGATCTCTTCGATGAAACTTTTTCTGAAATAAAAAATAGTCCGGCAATAGTTTTTATTCTAACAACCGATAATCTACATGGAATGTCTGAGCAACGCAGAGCATTTGTGGAAATGATTTTACGTGAAATTAAAAATCCGGTTATAATTAAACGGGAATACACAAACGTGGATGAAGATCATTTCCGTTTATACAGTTCCACAGATGCCGGTGCATTATTGATTGATGGGCTTGGTGACGGTGTGTGGCTAAATGCACTGGATAAATCCGGTAAGTTAATGGATCAGGGTTTTATCAACAGAACATCTTTTGGAATTCTTCAGGCAACACGGACAAGAATTTCTAAAACAGAATATATTGCGTGCCCATCATGCGGCAGAACACTTTTCGATCTGGTTGAAGTAACCAATATTATCAGGAGACGAACCGAACATTTGAAGGGTGTTAAGATTGCAATTATGGGTTGTATAGTAAACGGACCCGGCGAAATGGCCGATGCCGATTATGGATACGTTGGTTCTGGCCCCGGCAAAATAACATTATACCGTGGAAAAGAAATTGTAAAAAGGAGTATAAATTCCGAACATGCGCTCGATGAATTGATCAAATTGATACAGGAAGACGGTAAATGGGTGGAAATCCCTCAATTTTAGCATAAATTTATTATTGAGAATAAATCACGATTATTATATATTTCGAACAGTTATATGGAAATATTCTTACACGATAAAACAATAATCAGGGAAGAGCCAGTTTATTCTGCAAAAATTTCTGGTTGATAAATGCACTCCTTAAATATCAGGAGTGCATTTTTTTTTATATATGAATGTTGGAGAATTGATTAAACAGATTGAGGATTGGGCGCCACCGGGTGCGGCGTGGGAGAAAGACAACGTCGGACTTCAAGTCGGCTCAAGGGGAGATAAACTTAAAAATATTCTACTCTGCCTTGAGTTAGATGAAGAAGTCCTTAAAGAAGCAATCAAAAAGAAATGCAACTTAATTTTCACCCACCACCCTCTAATCTTTAACCCAATCAAAAATTTAGATTTCGAAAAATCCCGACAAGCAAAACTTATTCAGCATCTTATAAAACAGAACATTTCACTTTACTCCGCTCATACAAATTTAGATTTTACGCGTGATGGCGTTTCATTCGAACTTGCAAAATCACTAAAACTAAAAAATGTAACTTTCCTTGAATATGAAGAAGCTAATCAATTTAAGGTAGTGATCTTCGTGCCGGCGGTAAATGTTGACGAATTATCGGAAGCATTGTTTTCTGTTGGCGGCGGTGTAATCGGAAATTATGAGAATTGCAGTTTTAGAATTATTGGCGAAGGAACATTTAAGGGAAATGAAGATTCAAATCCGGCAATTGGTAAAAAAGGTAATACGGAAAAAGTTGAAGAAGTAAGATTAGAATTAATAGTTGATTCATGGAATTTAGGTAAGATAGTTAACGCAATACGGGAACATCATCCATACGAAGAACCTGCTTATGATATATATCCGCTAAAGAATAAAAACACAAGTTATGGCGCCGGTGCAATAGGAGAATTAGATAAAGAATTAAGCGAAAAAGAATTTCTGAATTTTGTTAGTAAGTCCCTTAAAACAGGAAAATTGAAATACTGCATCGGAAATGGAAAAAAAATTAAAAAGGTAGCTGTCTGCGGCGGATCGGGATCAGAACTTTTGTCCCGCGCAATTAACTCCGGTGCAGATGCATTTATTACTGCCGACATAAAATACCATGCATATCATGATGCGGAAGGCAAAATATTGCTTATTGATGCCGGACATTATGAAACCGAAATCGGTTCTCTGAATATTGTTAAAAAAAGAATTGAAAAAATATTATCCGGCAAAGATTATATAAAGGTATTCAAGTTTTCGGGAAGCACAAACCCGGTAAAGTTTTATTAACATTAAGGAGTAACACAAATTGATTGAAAGGCTTTCAGTATTGTACGAGCTGCAATTAATAGACGATCAGCTCGACGAATTAGAAGAGCTGCGCGGAGATCTTCCGTCAGCTGTTAACGAACTTACATCACAAATTGATACGCTTCAACAGCAGGTTGAAGATAAAGAGGCGGAAAAAAAGAAATCCCTTTCCAAACGGAAAGAAAACGATAACGAAGTTGACCGCTTAAAAACAAACTTGAAAAAATTCAAATCCCAGCTTTACCAGGTCCGCAACAATAAAGAATACGACGCTCTTACTAAAGAGATTGACCATAGTGAAGAGCAGATTAACAAACTGGACGCCGAGAGCGTTGCACTCGAAGACCTTATTCAGAAATTGAAGAACGAAATTAACGAGCTTGAACCACAAATCGATACACTGCAAAAAGATCTTAAAGAAAAGGAAACCGAATTAAAGCAGATTATTAAAGCCAACGAGCGGGAAGAAGCCAAATTACTTGATAAACGCGAAAAGGTTGCTGTTAAAGTTAAGAAGCCCGACTACAATACTTATATGAGAATTCGCAAAGCATTGAACGGAAAAGCTGTTGTAACAATTAACCGTTCAGCATGTTCTGGATGCCATAATGTTGTTCCGCCGCAAAGACAAATTGAGATACGGCAGAGTAAAAGAATTTTTTCATGTGAATCGTGCGGCAGAATCCTGGTTTCAACAGAAATTGCGGATGATGTAAAAAAGAAATTAGGCTTATAGTTTTTCTGTAAAGTTAGTTCTTATTTATATACTTCATTCATTTGAAACGGGAATCCAGATTTAACAATTACCGGATTCCTGATTTCATGAATGATGCGAATTGATAACTAGCACCTGTTATTTAGCAAACACTTCTAATAAATTCTTCTCAAAATTATCATCCCAGTATTTTTCAACCTTTCCATCTTTTAACCAGTAAATCCTGGGAGGTTGAGTTCCAATAAGATCAAAAAAATCGTTCACATCTATCATATGATATGGAAAATCGGAATGTGTAATAGAATTGAACAAATCAACAGTAACATTCCCTTCGGAGAAGAAAAGTACATATACATCAGGAAGATTATTTTCATTTCGTTTTAGATCGGCAATTTCAGCTGCTGTTTGCTGGCAATGTTCGCAATCCAGACTGAATACTGCCACAAGTTTATCCCCGCTTGTTAAATCGACTCTACCGGCTTCCTCAAAATAAGTATACTTGCCGAACTTAAACTCGCTAATATCGCTTACCGGAGATATTAAGAAAACGATCGGCAAAGAAATAAGAATAATTATTGCTGGAAGAAATAATTTTCGTTTATCATCTCTTGTTTTAAAGAAGAGCAGAAAAGATAAAATTAGAAGAAAGATATTTTTTAGAATTGATTCAAACGGCGTCATTTTAATTAACTCGCCGAAACAACCGCAGTTATTTTTATCCCCCAGAATAAAACCGGTATAAGCGAGGTAACCTGTAAAGAAAAATAATAATCCCCACGTTAACGGAATTGTTATACTTTTAAGATAATATGGAAACAGAAACAGTATCCCGATTGCTAATTCAACACCGATAAAAATTCTTACAATATATGCAGCTATATTACGGTCGGCTGTAATTCCCTGGTCAATCAAAATAACTTCTATACTGCCCGGTAAAATAATCTTTGAGTATGCCGAGAGAATAAAAGTTGCTGCGAGTAATAATCTTAACAATATTTTGAAGTCGAATGCGATTTTGGAATTCATGTTATCCAGTTGTTAGTGAATTAATTCTACGTAACTATGGTTTCGATTGCGGATTTAATATCATCCGCACCGATAATATCGATAGAGCTTTTTAGTTTAACCGACTTTAGATTATTCCGCGGAATAATTATCCTCTGAAAACCAAGCTTAACAGCTTCCTGGATTCGTTTATCAATATGCCCAACACTTCTTACTTCTCCGCTTAAACCAACTTCGCCAATAACAACAGTATTTTTCTTTGCGGCTCTATCGCTGTAACTTGATGCTATTGCACAGCATAGGGCAAGGTCAACTGCGGGTTCGTCAATTCTTAAACCTCCGGCCATATTAACAAATACATTTTGCGCAGATAATCTTAATCCGGCTCTTTTTTCAAGTACTGCTAATAAAATTGATAACCTCCGGTAATCAAATCCTGTTGCAACGCGCTGAGGGTTTCCATAAGCCGATGGAGTAACAAGCGCCTGAACCTCCAGAAGAATCGGACGCGAACCCTCTATGCTCGATGTTACTACAGATCCTGTAACTTCTTTATCGCGCTCACTTAAAAAAATCTGGCTCGGATTTTTTACTTCCTGAAGTCCGTCATCGTGCATCTCAAATATGCCGATTTCATTTGTGCTGCCGAAACGGTTCTTCTGCGATCGTAAAATTCTATATGAATAACTCCGCTCCCCTTCAAACTGCAGAACAGTATCTACAATATGTTCAAGAACTTTTGGTCCGGCTATCATTCCATCTTTTGTAACATGCCCGATTAATATTACAGCACAATTTCTTTTTTTTGCTGTCTGCATCAGCTCAACGGTGCACTCTCTTATTTGAGTTATTGTTCCGGGAGTATTTTCAAGATCTGGTCTATAAGTTGTTTGAATCGAATCAACAATTACTACTTTGGGATCGTTCTTCTCTATTGCATTAATAATATAATCGAGGTCTGTTTCCGTAAGAACAAAAATATTATCCGATTTTACATTTAATCTTTGAGCGCGCATATTTATTTGATTTGCAGATTCCTCTCCCGTTACATACAGAACCGTTCCATCAATTTTTGATGCAGCTTGCATAACCAGTGTCGATTTACCAATTCCGGGATCTCCGCCGATAAGAACAACCGATCCTGTAACAAGTCCTCCACCTAATACACGGTCTAGTTCTTCTATGTTTGTTTTTATGCGTGTCTCTTCAAGCCGGCTGCCGCTTGCTAAATTTGTAAGTCGGGGTTCAACATTTATTTTTTTACGCGAAGACTTTTTTTCTTCAATAAACTCTTCGGTAAACGTATTCCAGCTTTCACAAGAGGGACATTTACCAAGCCATTTAAGTGATTCGTGTCCGCAGTTTGAACAGATGTACTTTATTTTATGCCTGGACATTTTACAATCCTGATGTTTCCTTATCTATACTAATAAAAATAGAACGCGGATTTAATGGAACACAACAGATTCAAGCAGATTTATATTGTACCTTAGAATAAATAATTATTGTGTTAAAATCCCGTTCTTTGAATAAATTTTTTAATAATCGGATCTTCGCTTTCAATTACTTCTTGTGGTGTTCCTGTGAAATAGATCTTTCCTTCATACATCATAAATATTTTTTCTGCAGTGTTTTTAACACTGAACATGTCGTGTGTTACAATTATAGATGTGACGTTAAGCTTCTCGTTTAATTCTTTAATCTGGTCATCGATAGCATCGGACATAACCGGGTCCAATCCCGTTGTTGGTTCATCGTATAAAATGTATTGGGGATTAGTAACAAGCGCGCGTGCAAGTCCAACTCTCTTTTTCATTCCGCCGGAAAGTTCTGCCGGTTTTAATGCCTGAGTGCCGGGTAATCCGACAAGTTCGAGTTTCTCTGACACGGCTTTTTCAATTTCACTTTTTGAGTAACTGAAATTATTTTCAACAAGCGGAAGCGAAACATTTTCGAAGACGTTCATAGAATCGAATAGAGCTGCACCCTGGAATAGAAATCCGAATTTTCTGCGGATTTTATACAAATCTTTCTTATCAATTTCACTTATTATTTCATTATCAACCTTTACGATGCCGCTATCGGGTGTAAGCAATCCCACAATATGTTTAAGCAGAACGCTTTTACCGCACCCGCTTCTTCCTATAACCGCTACAGATTCACCGGTATTGATTGTAAGATTTACGCCGCGTAATACGTTATTGCCGCCGAAAGTTTTGTGAAGGTTGATTATTTCGATCATTGATTCATTGTAAAAAATTCGGTTGAAATATATAAAAGATTGAGGAGTTAAGCGAAGTGTAATTATGCGGAATCAACATTCGTTGATTCCGCTCGATTATTCTAATATTACTTCATCAATATCATCTTCTTGCTGATGTTTACGTTGTTTCCAACTAACTTATAGATGTAGACGCCTGATGATAATTTACTTCCATCAAAGCTGACCGTGTATTCTCCGGCTCTCTTTACTTCATTTACAAGCTGTGCTACTTCTCTTCCCAACATATCATATACCTTTAAGCTTATATGTCCATATTGTGGTATCTGATAACGGATTGTTGTTGATGGATTGAACGGGTTGGGGTAATTATCGTATAATAATAATTTCTCGGGGATAGGTGGTGTTGTTTGTTCAACCAACTCTTTTGGTTGGATTTCTCTTACTTTGAACTCTACCGGCACAAATGTTTTAAGGGCATATTCTGCAAATGATATTTCATATTCATTTGTTTCGTTCTTCTCTCTCTTTAGTCTATCTAATATAGCAGTAGCTGTTGCCTCATCATTTTCGTAATACAAGGAAATGTAAAAATTATTCAATGATGCCAGTGATGAAAGCTTGTTATTTTTATTTGATGATAGTATAGCATCATTAATGTTTTTTGCGGGCTTTATCTTTCCTTGTTTCAAATATATGTAACCCAATAATAAATCCTGCTCTTTATCCTTCTTTGCTGCTTTCTCAAAAAACTTTGTTATTTCCGAGGCTGTTTCATTTGTATAGCATGAATATAGTTCTACATATGCTCTCTGATCATCCGGATTCTTTTCGAGGTAGGATATATAAAAATCTTTGGCTTCCTTATATTTCCACTCACCTCTTAACTGGCTGCCGACAAGCAGCGGATCATTGCTTTGAAAACTACTTGCATTCTGCTTGGGTAATGGTATTCCAGCCCAAGGATCCGATGATAGAAAGGGCGTTTTATAAATGGAGCCATATGTTAACGAATAGCTAGGATTTCCGTTCTTCCAATAAACACCTATTGCATCAAGTGTATATGAACAGCCATTGTATATATCATAGGGTGAGTTATCGTAAATTGTGTTTTGACCGGAACAATTAATTGCGTTGTACATTACCGGAAGACTATTGGTGCTGGTTATATTTATTCCGCGTCCGTTATTTGTGATACGGTTATTTCTACTATATGCATTGGGAACGTTTTTGAATAACGGCGAGCAGCTGCTTCCTACACTTATTCCTGAATTACTATTATAAGCAATATCATTTTGACCGATATTACCGTATGAACCGGCTAAATAGGCAAGTCCTGTTACTGATGTTTTTATTGTATTATAATTACAGGTTACTGTTGATCCATTTTGTACAATTATTCCGGCATTGCTGTTCGATGAAATATAACAATTTGATACTGTTCCGGTCGAGCCGGTAAAGGTTATTGCACTTGAATTATTCGTAAATGTTGAGTTCTGGACAGTTATGTTTGAGGTGTTGGTTGCTTGTATGTTTGTACCGTATTGCATATCTACATAATTAAGTGTTGAGCCAGAAGCTCCTGAGCCGCTAAAAATTATAGAGCCCCAATTTCCGGTTGTGCCGCTGCGTGTGAATGTTATTCTGTTGGTCGAGTTACCTACTGCGTTGAGGGTGCCGTTGACAATTAGCGATGCGCCAATTGCAAAATTAAATGTTACTCCGGGGTTAACTTGTAAAACAACGCCGCTTGAAATTGTTAGATTATTACTTATTGAATAATTTCCATTATTTACAAGTATCGTTTGGCCCGATTGAGCAAAGCTTATAGCTTGCTCAATTGTAGTGAAGATTTGCGGTACTCGTAAAGTTGTGCCATATAAATAATTCAATCCATCCATATCACCCTGTGCTAAATTTCTTATACCAAGATTCGGACTTTCCGCTTCTGATTTAAAATACGCCTCCCATAATGGCGCTGTCATCATAGTGGGGGCATTATCCATACATGGGTCTGATTCATTTAGCCCTAAAAAATGCCCAATTTCATGTGTAGCAATACTTTGAATGTCCATTATCTTTGAATCAAAAACAAGAGTTCCATCTGTCCACTCGTAATACCTATCATTAAACCAAATATCAACGTTGGTTAATACACCTGTGTAATTGTTTCCATACGTAGTTAATGATGCGATGACATATGCACTAACGTTTATATCATTATTCCAATAGAGAACACTCTTGTTGTCATTGGCATTTGTAGCATTATCAAATCCACCATAAACAAATGATATTGTTGCTGGTTCTACATTTTGCCAACTAGCAAATGCTCTACCTATCGCATTTGCTTCAACTGTATGAGGTGAAGAGAAAAATCTTGAACCATTAACATTTACATAAAACATTACTGAGGAAGTTGTCCAATGCCTTACTGCGTTTGCACTTGAATACCATAAATTATAACACTGTGCAGAAATACTTTTATACAGTATTAAATTGAGTGGTACTAATAAAAAAAGACTTTAATAAAATTCTTCATAATTCATCTCCGCTCATCTAAATATACTTTCTAATTTCTACTAAAATTTCATCGAGATACTGTGGTATAAAATCGCCCTTTTTTCCTACTAGTGTAATTCCTTCAAGATTTCGCTCTAACAAATTTCTGTTATTAATACTTTTAGAGTAAATTCGAAATTTACCTTGACATAACGCAACAACAAAATATGTAGCTGAGGGAATGGTTTTATTTTTTACTAAAAACAGTAAAACTTCTTCGTTTTGATGAAATCTTGCTTCTCCCATTGCCGTTGCCGTAACGTCACCAATAGTTCCTCCAGGAACCTCAACTACAAGGTTTTTTAATTCTTGATCTCCTTTTATTACATTATTAATCGATACTGTCACATATGTCATTATCATTTTTCCATCGCGAGACCAACGGCTTTCAATTAACTCAACCCTTCCCATCACTATTAGATTCGCTTCTTTTGTCATTTCTTTAATTGTAGCTTCTCTCATAATCGTTGCTTGCATAATAGTTCCATAAGCAAGTAATAAAAAAACTAATTTCAATTTTCTTAATTGTCTCATGTTTAGTTCTCCGAATAAAAATATCATTTAATTAATAACAATTTTTTAGACTCGAAATTAGAGTCTAAAATGATTGAATAAAAGTATACTCCACTTGGTAATTTAGATCCGTCAAATATCGTTTCATGGTAACCCGGTAATTTATACTCTTTTACTAAAGTTACTACTTCCTGTCCCAATAGATTATAAAGTATTAAATTAATGTAACTTTCTTTTTCTAAATAATATTTAATGTGTGCTATTGGATTTGCTGGATTGGGGTAACAATCTTCAAGAATGGATTTGTTTTTAACCCTTTTTTCGCTGTGAATACTTACAATGTTATCATCATATTTCCAGATAGAGCCTTCTACACCAACAGCCCAACCGTTGTGATTATCAAAAAAATATATTGAACACAGACCTTTTGCAGATTGTATTCTAGTTGCATTCCAAAAGATTCCGCCGTTAATTGTTCGGTAAATTGTATCGTTCGTTGCAACCCAGATATTGTTTGAATCTACAACTGCTAAACTACGATAATAATCACTCCATGATAATTCACCACGCTGAATTCTTATATCGGTCCATGTTAATCCTCCATTATTGGTATATAATATACCCCTGGCATTTGGAGAGAAACCTGAAACCCATCCAGATTTTTGATTTAAAAAATGAACATCTACTAGTGGACCTGGTCTTGTGAAATCTGATAAATTCTGCCATGTTATACCACCATCGGTGGTGTGTAATATTCTGTGTGGTTCAAAATTATCAAATAGACTTCTTGCGCCAACAACCCAACCTACTTTTTCATTTATAAAATGTACTGCCCTAAACGAGCCGGCAGTACTATCAATCATTTTTTTCCATATTAAACCCGAGTCTGTGGTCTTAAGAATAGTTCCATTAAATAACTCGCCACCAACAGCCCACCCAATTTTTGTATTTATGAAAAAAACATTTGAAAGATAAAGATTAGTCCCACTGGATTGTATTGCCCAAGTTTTTCCCCCGTCGGTACTTTTTATTATTCTTCCGCCACTGCCAACAGAGTAACCGTTTAATGAATCAACAAAAAATACGGACCGTAAATTAACCATAGTACCGCTCTCTTGTTGTAGCCATGTCTTTCCTGAATCTGTTGTGCGTAATACAATCCCGTTGTTTCCCACCACCCAACCCTTCATTTTATCAATGAAAAATACATCAAAGAGGGCTTCGGCCGTTGGGGTGTACTGCAATTTCCATTCTTGTGCTATTATTTTCACAATGGATAACAAGAGCAAGCAAATAAATAATTTTTTTGTTCTCATTGCTATATTTTCTAATTATTTATAACTATAAAAAATATTCTCTTCCAACTTCAACCTGGAAGGTTAGCTAAATGCTGGTTCTAATGTTTATGTCTCTTTCATTTTTCCCCCTCTTTTTGTTATTAAATTATTTTGCGGAGTATTACGGGTATGCCGGTTGTTTGCAGCAAGCGTAGTTGAAAAATGAAAAGAAGTTGTTCGGTTATATTTAATTTCCGGAGGTTCATACAATACTCCGAATTATTTTCAATTCCAAGCTACACAATTTATAATAAAAGTCAATTGAATTCATAATACCGGAATTTCATTTTCTTTGTATGAGCCTGAAGGAAACAAGAAGCCCCGACACATTTGCCGGGGCTTCTGTTACTCATACCTTATACTCTTTACAAACCTCAAGCATGCTTTTTATACGTAATGTTTTCAAGCTGGATTATTAAACCAACTATACTTATTAAGGATTCAATCCCGTGTGGCATTCAACGCACATCATTTCTTTCCACTCTGTAGTAACATCATTTCCGGGATGTTTGAATTCCAGATAAGTATTTACTGCAGCGTATTGCATTTTACCCGGCGTTCCCTGTGCATTTATAACATGACAAAGATTGCAATCCTTTGATATAATTTTATTCTTAACCGTTTTATGCTCGTCGTTATGGCATCTGAAACAACCCATAAATTCGAGGTGACCGATATTGTTAGGATAAGCGTCCCATCTAACTTTCATTTCGGGAAAAATGTTTTTGTTATACTCATCCTGTATTCCTTTAATTGCCTTATCAATCATAACGCTGCTGTTTTTATAAATATCAGGATAGTTTGTTTTATAGAAACTTTTAATGTGGTTTTCAATTCCCTTCATCGCTTCATCTTCAGTTTCAAATTCTTTTCCTATCACTTCCATAGCGGCAAACTTAATCAGTTTTAATTCTTTAGGGACATTACCGGCAGTAATTGCATTATTAATAAAGAATGCGGGAGGTTGATAATTATGTGATGGCCGCGTATGACAATCCATACAATCCATTAAGCGTGTTTCAAGACTATCTAAAGTTTTGGGATCAATTTTCTGATTCTCGTCTTCGTAAACAAATACTTCGCCCGTTTTCAGATTTGTATATTTTACCCATGGAATGTTTTGCCTCTTTTCATCCGTATGTTTGTATTCAATCTTAACATTGGGATTTATATGCCAGTGAATTCCCTCTTCGAGTCCAAGTGCACTTAAACTTGACCCGAGTTTCATTGTTAATGTTATATCCCACTCAGTATTCTCGTCATCGTTTAGGTAATGCCGCTCAAGCCGTAGTTTGCGTGAATAAAATTTTTGAGGCCAGTGACATTCTTCGCATGTTTCCCGCGCCGGACGCAAATCTTTAATTGGTGTTGGAATCGGTTTGGAATATGTGTTTGCCAATACCGCGTAAACCTGTCGTAATCCGGATAGCTTCGATTTCATGTACCAATCCGCACCACCGCCTATATGGCATTCAACACAAGCAACGCGCGCATGCGGAGAGTTTTGATAAGCGACATATTCGGGTTTCATAACAGAGTGGCAGACCTTACCGCAGAATTCAACCGATTCAGTGTAATGGAAAGCTTCGTAACTTCCTACAGCACTTGCAAGCAGAAAGATTGCAGAGCCAACAGAGAAAATCATAAATGCGTTTCTATGGCGTATGTCATTAAAATCGATTACTGGAAAATCCTTTACTTCTCCATCACCCTTCTTCTTCTCTTTCTTAGCTTTTAACCACATACCAAGCGGAATAAGAAGAAGACCAATTACAAGTAATGTGGGCAGTGCAATATAGATTACAATTCCCAGGTAAGCGTTTCCCTGATCCAGAGTAAGACTTATAACAAAAAGAAAAACGATCATAAAGAAACTTATTAGAGCAATTGTTACTCCAACAAGCGAAACCCAGTTCTGGGTAGATGGTGGAAGTTTTAGCTTCATTGGAATTCCCAATTATTTTTGATTTGCAATGGAATTTAAGAAATGGCTGGAACTAAGCAAAGGAGCTATGAAAGTTTTTTAGCTCTATTATTCGAAAGGAGGATTTAATAAATATTGGCGGATAACTTTTTATTATCCGCCACTAATAATTCTCAATATTACTTTTTATCCTTACCGGGTTCTTTAGAATCCTTTTCGATCTTTTCAATAATTATCTTTTTCCCTTTTCCGGGAGAAAAATGTTTCATACTCATTCGGCCTTTGCAGCAGCATCCTTCTTCATCATCTAATTTTTTATTGAAGAAGATCATATGATCGCCCATTCCAGGTTCGCCATCAACCATGATTTTAAACTTACCCACCTTTTCATTTGCTTTAAGAAATTTTTCTGCTTCTTCGCCCTCGTAAGTTTTTGTTTCCTCCTTGCCGTCTTTAAAGGTAGTAATAGAAACTTTCTTTTTACCATCTTCAATTTTTACTTCAACTTTTTTAGTATCATCACCTTTGGCTTCAAAATTAAATTCATCTCCCTTTCTGTTAAATCTGTACATCATAACATTGCCGTCTTTACCTTCAAACTTGCCGTCTTCATCAGAAAGCCAGACCATGTTAGGCATTTTACCGAATGCTCTTAATTTTTTGGTAAGTTCTTCTGCATCCTTTCCTTCAAAAACTACATCTTTACCGTCAACCTTAACCGTAAGTTTTTCTACTTTACCTTTCAGCTGATCAAGTTTTTTGTCGAGGTCATCTTTTTTATCCTGTGCAAGAATTGTTAGACTAAAGATTCCTAATAGAAAGAACAGTGTAATTACGAACACTTTTTTAGTGAATGCCTGATTCATAACGTCTCCTTTGAAATTTGGTTGTAAATTTATCTTTTCTTACAACGTAAATCTGTTAACGGATTCTTAAAAGAGTGTTAAAAAATGTTAAAAACAGGAAATAATTAACCGGTTAGCTTAAATTTGCATCCATGAAAAAGCATAGTATTAAAATAATAGTGACGGTAATGACTTTATCTGTTATCGGATTAATCGCAATTCAGATTTTCTGGTTGACGAATTTAATTAAAGTTGAAGAGGAGCGGTTTGAAAGAAATGTTAATGATGCGCTTCTCTCCGTTGCCGATAAAATTGATAAAGATGAAGTAGCTGAAACTGTTTTTAAGAAAATTGAACATTCATCCAAAAAGAATGAACCGATTATTATTAACGGAATGAAGAAAAGACAATACACTAAATTGGCTGATTCCATAAAACATATTGAGGTATTTGTTGCAGACACCTTAAAACGGCCCGGAATAAATTACCAGTTTAAATATATGACCGGTAATAATGATAGCTCGAGAATAACATTATTCAACAATGATTCGGCTTCTCATGGAACAATAATGATAAGAAATAATTTTAGGTGGCAGCGGAAACTCGATTCGTTTGTAGTTAAACGAAAACAGCTTGTTGAAGACGTTATTACAGATATCATACGTGTTAATACAGCAAAAAAAATTGAAGAGCGAATTACCGGGACACAATTAAACTCCATTATTAGCGGCGAATTAAAAAACAAAGGGATTGATACTGATTTTTATTTCGGGATATTCAAAACATCACGGGATACACTGGTTCTTCTTAAGGATGGAACAAATGTTAGTGAATTAAAAAAATCACAAACAAGAACCTACCTGTTTCCGGATGAAATTTTTAACGCCCCCAACCAACTTATTATTTACTTTCCCAATAAGAACAGGTATTTACTTTCTTCGGTTTCCGGACTTATGGCGCTTTCGATTGTTCTTATTATTGTAATATCTGCATTGTTTTATAAAACGCTGCAGATGTTTATTAACCAGAAAAAAATCACTGAAATAAAAAACGATCTCATCAACAACATTACACATGAATTTAAGACTCCCATTTCTACAATTTCGGTAGCGTGCGAAGCATTAAATGAACCCGATCTTATTAAAGATAGCTCATCAATAGACCGTTATACTTCAATAATAAAAGAAGAGAACGAAAGATTAAGAATGATGGTAGAAACACTTCTTAATACGGCAGCATTTGAGAAAGGGACTTTACATTTAAGTAAGGAGCTGCATGATATTAACGACCTTGTTAGAAACTCTGTTGCAAAATTCGAAGAGGTGTTGAAAAAGAAAAATGGCAAAATCAGTTTGAACCTTACAAACGATTCATTGTCATTAATATGCGACGGTTTCCATCTAATCAACTCCATAAGCAATCTTATAGATAATGCTATCAAATACAACGAGCGTGAACCGGAAATAAAAATAAGAACCACGCTGGATAACGACAGAATAAAAATTAGTATTAGCGATAATGGAATCGGTATTACAAAAGAACAATCCGAAAAAATATTCGATACATTTTACCGTGTATCAACCGGCAATATTCATAATGTTAGAGGAAACGGAATAGGGCTTAGTTATTGCAAAAAGATAGTTGATGCTCATGGAGGAAAGATAATTCTTAAAAGTAAACCAGGCGAAGGTTCAACATTCGAAATTAATTTTCCGGCAAGTTCATAATTATGACAGGTAACAGAACAAAAATATTGCTCGTAGAAGACGATCTAAACTTAGGAACAATATTAAAAGAATATCTTGGTGTTAAGGGGTTCGATGTTGTTCATTGCTTGAATGGCGAAGATGCACGAATAATTTTTAACCAGAGTAAATTCGATCTTTGTGTTATCGATATAATGATGCCCAAGGTTGATGGATTTACTCTCGCCGAAAGTATAAGGGAGGTATCTCAAACACCATTTATTTTTGTAACCGCAAAATCACTGCTGGATGATAAGCTAACCGGATTTAAACTTGGAGCAGATGATTATATTACAAAACCATTCAGCATGGAGGAATTAATTCTGCGGATAAACGCTGTGTTAAAGCGCAGCAGCAGGATAGCTAATTCACTTGAAAAGCCCGAGTATAAAATAGGGAGTTATCATTTCAACTTCCATAAACGGACGCTCACAACAAAAAACAGCGAACAGAAACTTACATCTAAAGAGGCAGAGCTTCTTAAAATGCTTTGTCAAAACGGGAATGAATTACTTGAACGTTCGGCTGCATTAAAGAAAATCTGGAAGGACGAAAGCTACTTTACTTCCCGCAGTATGGATGTTTATATAACGAAACTAAGGAATTATCTAAAAGCCGATTCGAGAATTCAGATTGTAAATATTCATGGAGCCGGATTTAAACTAATTATTGAATAACTAAACTTCCCTTTCCATTACTTTTGCTTTAGCAAATCTAAATGGTTTTATCAAATAATAGTTAGCAGAAAGCCGTCCGATTGTATAAGATATTACCGCCGCAGTAACTCCAGCCATGTCCAGATATTTAATTGTAATAATAAGCATCATAATAACCCCGGATATTTCCGTAACGGTTGCGAATGTAATCGGCTTTGTAGTTCTAACATTAACAAGCAGAGATCTCTGGAAATTAATCCATACCGTTGTTATAGGGAAAAATGTATAGATCATTAATGCAGTCTTTGCAAAATCAGCAAGCTGTGCCGATAGTCCGGAAACGCCTACTAACCATAATTGGCTGAGAGGAGTAAAGGAAATTGAAGCAAGCCCGGCAAAAACAAACAATGCCATTCCGTATGCAAAATTTCTAAGCTTAATAAAATCATCTTTTGTTTTTATAAGTGCTATTCCAACTTCCTGGTAAGATAGACCGAATGATCTAAAGAGAAATACAAGTGAATTAAGAACCGGTAAAACAGCTAGCGATTCAAGAGGCATTCTGCTCTGTCCTAAAAAGAAAGTAACAATCGGATGAATTCCCAAAGAAATAAATGAGGTTAGAATGAGCGGATAGTAAAAATTAATTATCTCTTTAAATGTTAAGTCCGTTCCTTCCTCTTCAGAATTTTTGATTTGCTTAATTACTTTATAAGACATCAACCTTGTTGCAATTGCTTCGAATATTACACCAACCGATAAAGCTGAAGCACCAACAACAATACCGTGAACATTGGTAAACCCGAATAATATAAATGCTGTTAAAGACATTGCCGTTAATCTTACAAATGTTCCATAAGCAACAATTCGTGTTTTGTTGCTTCTTATCAATATCCCCTGATAGAATCTTCTATACCCGATTGATGGAGCCCAGGGAATTAGAAGTGCAACCGCAATGTGGGTTAAATGAGCAACTCTTTCCGGAAGATTTAACAGCTTAATTGAAATGAATTCGAAAACAGGAGGATAAATTACAACAAGCATAAGCACTATTAAGCTTAAGTTAACGCCATAAACAAAATTCTTTAACTTAATGAAAGATCGTTTTCCATCAACAAGTGCGGTGGATGCACTTAACATCATTATCACCGGAGATTCTACAATAAGAGCAAACGAAAATGCTACTCCATAAGCAGCAAGATTGAACTCGGGATCTTTCATTCGTGCAATTAATGCCGTAAGGTATGGTCCTTCAACAGACATCATTAACCATGTTGCTAAAAGGGGGAGCCAGAAGAAAAATATTTTTTTGTAAGTAAGCCCGGTATGTTCTTTCAAGTCTTATCCGCTTCCCTAACTTTTTCGAGGAATAACTTTAGTTTGGATTCATCGAGCTTTCTGCTTGTTCTAACACCGGAACAGATATCTACACCAAATGGATTAACAAGCCGGATTGCATCAAAAATATTATCCGGATTTAATCCGCCCGCTAAAAAAATTGGGATCTTTACACTCTCTCTTATTTTTCTACTGATTTCCCAATTGTGTGTTCTACCCGTTCCGCCCAATTCTTTTACGGTTAATTTTTTATTTCCGCTATCAAGTAGAATTGCATCAACACTATTAGATATTGCAATTGCTTCCACTAAAGAATTTTCATCCGTAACATGAACTACCTGAACTATTTTAATACCTGGCAAAGCTTCTTTTAATTGCTCGTGTGTTCCACTTACCAGATGGTCGCAAATTTGAATTGTATTTGTCTTACATTTTTTCTGCTGCGTAATAATCTCTTCTATGTTTTGACTTGATGTTAAAAGAAATGTTGAAATGCCCGGTGGCACGGAGAGCGAAATTAATTCGATCTCATCTTCGGTTATAACACCCGGACCGCTCGGCATATTAGAAACCAATCCAATTGCAGAGGCGCCATATCTAATTGCAAGAGAAGCTTCTTCAATACTAGAAATGCAGCAGATCTTAACACGCGTCATTGGTATATTCGTTTTTTAGAATTGAATAAAATTTCATATTAATATACTTACCTTTCATAAAAGTTTTTTCTCTAAGAGTCCCTTCATATTTCATTCCGGCTTTTTCCATTGCCCTGTAAGATCCCGTATTGTTCTCATCGCAATGAGCTTCAATCCGGTTTAAATTCAAGTCTTCGAAACCGAACTTTATAATTCGTTTAATTGCTTCGGTAATAATTCCTCTTCTCCAGTATTTAGAAGAGAGAACATAACCAATATCGGCACAACGGTTATTATCGTTCCACTTTCTTATTGAAATTCCTCCGATAACTTTATTCTCCTGTTTAAGGAGAATTGCAAAATCAATATTGCTATACTTTTTAAACATTTCCCGGGACATTTTTAAGAAGGCTTTTGTATCGTCCGGTGTTTGATGTGCATCCCACGGCAGAAAATCTGTTACCTCTTTAACGGAAGCATATTCAAATATATCGTTTTTATCGTCCGTTGAAAAAGCTCTTAGAACCAATCTTGCTGTTTCTAATAAGGGTATTTCTTTTAATGGATTTGAATTGTCCTGTCTGGTCATTAACAAATATCTTAAAATTGTTCTATTTTTTTATTACAATTGAAGGCAAATTTAATAATTTATATGAACAACAACATTGCGGAGTAGAAAATGATATCCAAAGAATTATTAGAGATCCTTTGTTGTCCCGAAACCAAAGCGGATTTAGTTTTAGATGATAACTATCTAGTATCCGTGGACAAAAATACTCGCCGCCGATACAGAATTGAAGATGATATCCCGATAATGTTAATCGATGAATCAGAACAACTCGACTTTGAAACATGGAAAGAAATTATGATAAGACACAACAAACCGGTGGAATAAGTTTGAGATTATTTTCCTTAACACTATTCTTCATAGTTATTATCTCCACACAGGTTGCTGCCCAGACCGATTCGGCTCTCGATAACAAGTTTCGTTTAGCACAGTTAATGGAACAGGGTGGTCAGCTCGATAAAGCTGAAAAAATTTTTAGTGAATTGAACGCAGCCCAACCGTGGAATTATACATTTCTCGAAGCGTTAAATAGAATTTTAATCAGACAAAAAAAATATGATGCTTCAGTAACTCTTTTGGAAAATAGAATTAAAGGGACGCCCGCCGATGTCAGTTTGTTTGGTTTACTCGGAACTACATATTACATGATGGATAACATTAACATGGTTTACGAATCGTGGGAACGTGGTATCAGAACAAATGCAAACAGCTACATTGTTTACCGTGTTATTGCAAATTATGCAATAGAAAACCGGCTGTTCGATAAAGCAATTGAGTACTTAAACAGGGGAAAAGCTTTTATAGAAGATCCTGTTATTTTCTCTTTTGATCTCGCTAATATTTATTCAGTCAATATGCGGTTTGAAGAAGCCGCTAAAGAATACTGCTTGCTTGTTTCCATAAAACCGGATCAGGTGGGAATCGTAAAATCGAGAATTCAGAATTACTTTTCCCGCCCCGGTGCTGCAGAGGTAACAATCAAAGTAGTTAAGGAAATTTCTGAACAGAAGAAACTTCCAGCATTGTATGATCTTCTTTCTTTCTGTTACTCGCTTAATGGAATGTTTCAACAAGCATTTGAAGCCACAATTCAATACGATAAGAGTGCTAAAGGAAACGGATATTTTATTTTTGTTTTTGCACAGGAGTCATACCGGAACAGGCAATTTGAAATAGCTGCTAAATCCTATAAATACTTTATTGATAATTTTTCTGAATCAACCCTTTTGGCTATCGCAAGAATTGGATACTCAAGAACTTTAGAAGATTATTTAAACTCCAGAATCGACAATTCTCCCGATTCATGGAAACCCATTGCTATCCCTAAAGTATTATATGCAAAAGAATATTTAGAGGTAATAAATTCATATGAACAATTAGCAAAATCTTACCCCGATAACGCCACTGATGTTGAAGCAAAATTTAGAATTGCAGAAATATATTTCAATCGATTACATAATTATACCAAAGCCGATAGTATTTACAACCTTGTTATTTCGAAATCACCTTTTTCAAATTTTACATCGTTATCATATCTCGCCAAAGCTAAAATAGCAATTAAGGAAAACCGTCTGGCTGAAGCGCTGGACTTATTACAGCTAAGCGGTCAAACAGATCCGGGCGACCTTCAAATCTTAAACGAATCGAAATTTTATTTTGGACTTGTTAATTTTTGGAGAGGAGATTTTTCACAATCACTTAACATCTTTAAAGAGATTCTTAATAACCTTAATAACGATTTTGCTAATGATGCAATAGAGTATTCTGCTCTCATATCAACATCAAAAAAGGATTCAAGTAACCTTGCTAAATATGCTAATGCCGATCGGCTATTATTTCAAAATAAGCTTCAAGAGTCGGTCGTTGAATTCAAAACTTTAGCTGATAATCCTAACTTGTTTGTTCTAAACGGGTTCGCAAATTACCGTCTTGCAGAAATTTTTTTGATTAAGAACGATTTTTTTTCGGCGATCCAGATTCTCGAAAAACTATCAAATGACGAAAAAATTTCGATTTTCGCCGATAAATCAACTTTTTTGCTCGGAATGACGTTCCAGTTTGGATTATCCGACCTCGTTAATGCTTCTCAAGTTTACCAGAAATTGCTTGAAAAATTCCCAAACTCCTTATATTTTGACAAAGCAAGAGAATATTTAAACGCAATTACAAATAAAAGCGGATAAAAATGACAGATTCCAGAGAACCAAAGAGCGTTAAATGCTCATTCTGCAGTAGAGACGGCAGCGAAGTTACAAGTATGGTCGCCGGTCCCGATGTTTACATTTGCGACATATGTATAAAAACCAGCGTAGATATCTTAAAAAATAATGTCGCCTCTTTTACTAAGAAAGAAACCTACCATTCTTCACTTACTCCCGATCTAATTAAGAAAAGTCTGGATGAATATGTTATTGATCAGGAACTTGCTAAAAAAATATTAGCTGTTGCAGTTTATAATCATTATAAAAGAGTAAACGCCGCTACTTCTCTTTTTGATATGGATGAAGTAGAAATTGAAAAGAGCAATATACTGTTAATTGGTCCTACGGGTGTAGGAAAAACTTTACTTGCTCAAACCCTTGCAAGAATTCTTGATGTTCCGTTTGCAATTGCAGATGCTACAACTTTAACAGAAGCCGGTTATGTTGGAGATGATGTTGAAACTGTTTTGGTTAGATTATTGCAAGCTTCGGATTATAATCTTGAGAAAGCTCAGAAAGGAATTGTATATATAGATGAGATTGATAAGATAGCACGCAAGAGTGAATCTGTATCAATAACGCGCGATGTTTCCGGCGAAGGAGTTCAGCAAGCATTACTTAAAATTCTGGAAGGAACCGTTGCCGGTGTTCCGCCGCGCGGCGGCAGAAAACATCCCGAACAGAGTCTAATCAACATTAACACAAAAAATATTTTGTTTATATGCGGCGGTGCATTCGAAGGAATTGAAAACATAGTTGCATCCAGAATAAACCGCAACCCGATCGGGTTTGATACAAACATTACTAACAACGAAGCCCTAAATAAAGATAATCTTATTACACAGGTCCAACCGGAAGATCTTGTTAAATACGGATTAATTCCTGAATTAGTAGGAAGACTTCCAATGATTGCACCGCTTCAATCGCTCAACCAAAAAGCTCTCAAAAATATTTTAACCGAGCCGAAGAACGCTATAATTAAGCAGTACAAAAAACTCTTTATGATGGAAGGCGTTGAGCTTGAGTTTGATGCAATTGCGTTAGAAGAAATTGTTAAGAAAGCTATTGAACGAAAAACCGGTGCCCGTGCTCTCCGCTCTATTGTTGAAGGTATTCTGCTCGATATTATGTACGAGCTACCGACACAGGAAAACATAGATAAATGTCTTGTAACACGTGATGTAGTTACAAAAGGCGAAAAACCGCTTTACATAGAGAGCGATAGGAAGACTGCATAATAATACTTTATCTCACACAGGTATAATCAATTGAAAATTGATTATACCTATTTTATTTTTGCCCACACAAATGAATTCTCGAATGAAATTTTTAACTTATTTAATTTTCTTCATTACAATTAATCTAACTGCTCAATCCAAGATATTGATTTTCATGGATCTTCGGCAGACCGATCACCTTAAAGCATATGGAGTTACATTTAATGCACTGAAAGATGGTTACACCGGCGATTGGCTTCTTAATTACCGCGGCGGTTCTTTTATGTTCGATTACTCAGACCAGTTAGCACTAAAATGCCGCTTAAAGGGTGTTGCTTTTTCTCAATTAACAAATGAAGAGGCAGTTCAATTATATGCATTTGTTCAAAGCGAAGAACAGAACATGGATGTTGTTAGGCTCGAAAAAGCTCCTAATATTGCTGTTTACGTTCCGCCCGGATTTCAACCCTGGGACGATGCTGTTATGCTCGCACTCGATTATGCTGAAGTAAAGTACGATAAAATCTGGATAGAAGAAATTTTACGGGGCGATCTTGAAAAATACGACTGGCTTCACTCTCACCACGAAGACTTTACCGGACAGTTTGGTAAGTTCTACGCTTCATTTAGCGGTGCCGCGTGGTATATAGAGCAACAACTATTATATGAAACCGAAGCAAAAAAATTGGGCTTTAAAAAAGTATCCGATATGGAAAAAGCAGTCGTTGCGACAATTAAAAATTATGTTGGTCAGGGCGGCTTCTTATTTGCAATGTGTTCCGCTACCGATTCGTTTGATATAACTTTATCGGCAATGAATGTTGATATAGTAGATCGTATGTACGATGGCGATCCACCCGATCCCGATGCCCAATCCAAACTTGATTACTCCAATACATTTGCTTTCGAGAATTTCAAACTGGAAATGAACCCGCTGGTTTACGAATACAGCGATATCGATATTCAACCGCTTGAAGTTGGCGACCAGCGAAACGACTATTTCACTTTGTTCGACTTCTCTGCAAAATACGATCCGGTTCCTACAATGTTAATACAGAACCATGTTAATATAATTCCGGGCTTCATGGGTCAGACCACAATGTACAGGAAGAAGCTTATTAAGAATTCTGTTTATATTTTAGGTGAGCGCGCCGGAACTGACCATGTTAAATATATTCATGGTAATTATGGAAGAGGAACGTTTACATTTTACGGCGGTCACGATCCCGAAGATTATCAGCATGCCGTTGGCGATCCTCCAACGGATTTAAGTTTATTCAAAAATTCTCCCGGTTATAGATTAATACTTAACAACATTCTATTCCCGGCAGCAAAAAAGAAAGAGCAGAAAACGTAGTCTTGATATAAGATACTGGATACTGGTTTTTAGATGTTGAACACACAAAAATATCAAGTATCGAGCATCAAGTATCCAGCAACAAGCTGAATCCATTTATTAACTTTAGCATCTAACAGGTCGGTATGAAATATCTAAAATTCAAAAACAGTAATGAACAGGTTCCGATAGGCAAAATTGTATGTGTCGGAAGAAATTACGCAGAACACGCAAAAGAACTTGGTAACGAAATCCCGGAGTTCCCATTAATATTTTTAAAACCGGCTTCAAATGTAATCTTCTCCGGAGAGGATGTAATTCATCCCAATTATTCAAACGATCTTCACCACGAAGTTGAGTTAGTTCTTTACATTGATCGGGAGATTAAGAATGCCGACAATAAATCCGCAGAAGATGCGATTGGCGGTTATACTATTGGGCTTGATATGACATTACGCGATTTACAATTTGAGCTTAAGAAAAAAGGTGAGCCGTGGACTCTTGCAAAATGTTTCGACACAGCCGCCGTTTTATCTGAGGTTGTTTTGAAAAGTGATTATATACTAAAAGGTGATGAGAATATTTCTCTGACTGTTAATGGTAACACAAGGCAAAATTCTGATCTATCAAAAATGATTTTTACGCCAGTTGAAATTGTTAAATATATCTCTGCAAAAATGAAACTTGAAAAAGGCGATTTAATTTTTACCGGTACTCCCGAGGGAGTTGGAAGAGTTGTGCCGGGTGATAGAATTTCTGGATCAATTGAAAACATTGCAAAAATATCAACACAAATTTCTAAATAAGGAGAAATCTATGCCTATCTTCGAATACAAATGCAACGACTGCGGTAAAAAATTTGATGTGCTTCATAAGTCATCTACAAATCTGGAAGAGGTAATCTGTCCGGATTGCCAGTCGAAAAATTCCAAAAAACTTCTTTCGTCGTTCAGTGCATCAATGGGAAGTTCTTCTTCATTCGATAGCGGTTCTTCATGTTCCGACGGAAGCTGCAGCATTCCTTCATACGGCGGATGTGCAAGCGGAATGTGCGGACTTAATTAACTCGAAAATTTGATTGTATACTACCTCCCGGGAATATTATTTTCCCGGAGGGGATAAATTTAATTTTGACTTTATTCAATCGTCTTTAAAAGTATACCCTGCACTTCTAACACTTAATATATATTTAGGATTAACAGTATCTGGTTCAAAATATTTTCTTAAACGGGAAATAAATATATCTACCGTTCGTGTTTCAATTTCAGAGCTTAAGTGCCAGACATTTTCAAGCAATTCTTTTCGAGATATTATTTTACCTTTATTATCAACCAAATATTTCAACAGCATTGCCTCGCGTTGAGTTAAAATAATTTTCTTTGATGCGCACTTTGCATTTAAGTTTTCAAAATCAATTTCATTATTCCCAAACTTATAAACAGGCTGAGTTTCTGAAGAAGTCTTATACCACATTTTTCTTTTCAGCATTCCTTTAATTCTAAGAAGTAATTCATCCAGATGAAACGGTTTTGTCATGTAGTCATCGGCTCCTAATTCCAGACCTTTAACTTTATCTTCAGGAGTAGTTCTAGCGGTTAGCATCAAGATAGGTATCTGAGGTTTTTGAGCTCTTATAAATTTTGCAATCTCAAATCCATCGAAAAATGGAAGCATTATATCAAGAATTATTAAATCATACTCTTTCGTTTTGAAAAGTGTCATTGCCTGTTTACCATCCCTTGCCCATTCAACTTTATATCCTTCATCGGTAAGATTGAATTCAAGTCCAAGTGCCAGGGTTTCTTCATCCTCAACAAGCAAAATTTTACTCTCTTTGAATGGTTTAGTCTCCATCAGTTTTTTCCATTTCTTTTTCTTTTTTTGCAGTGTTTCTTAATAGCGAATTAATATAAATTCTTTTCGATGTTTTATAAATAGGCAGCTCAATACGGAAGACCGTTCCCTTATCTTTTCCTTCACTATAAGCAGTAACTTTACCGCCATGAAATTTTACAATTTCTTTTACCCAGTATAAACCAAGCCCGGTTCCTTTCACATTTGGTACACTTCTATTATCTATTCTCTGGAACTTATGAAATATTTTCTTGAGATTAGTCGGGTCTATTCCAATTCCTTCATCGCTAAACTCTATCACCATTTTCTTCAACTTGCTTGATAATCGAATAAAAACTTTAACTTCTCCTGTGGAATATTTAATAGCATTATCTGTTAGATTATCAAATACAATCTGCATTGCATCTCTATCTATAACACACTTACAGTTGGCATTATTTTCAAACCGAACCGAAGATTTTGGAATCCGGAATTGTGCAAACGAATTCTCCATCAGTTCCGGAAATACTTTACCGGCTTCGTAAATGTGGAAATTATGCGCAATTCTCTTCTGTTCGAGTCGCGATATTTCCAGAATAGAATTTATTAACTTATTCAGACGGTTCGAATCTTTTATCATTGTTTCAATGAACTCTTTCCGTTTCTCGGCGCTGATTTCTTTATTATATAAGGTTTCGAGATAAAGCTGCAGAGAGGAAAGCGGGGATTTTAATTCATGAGTTACATTCGCAATAAAATTATCATAAAGTTTTGTTAACTGAATTTGTACTGTAAGGTTACGGAAGAATAGAAATATAGCTACTGCTATCCCTACAATTAAAATTATTCCACCTACAAAAATAAAAACGTTCGGACTTTCGATAGCAACTTGAGTTGAAAGCTGCCCTCCAACCTTTTCAAAAATAATGTAATTAGATACATACCAATAGATCCACAATCCTAGTAAACCCATCCATGCAAATTGAGCAAAGATGAATGCAAATATCAGAAAAAGAATTGATCGTTGTTTTTTCATCCTGACTATTCTGTTTTATAATCATTATTAAAGATACTTGATCTTTCCTCTTACTAATATCCACTAATTAAATTAAATGTCAACCATGTTGAAAAATAATTTTACATTTCTTTTACAAACATAAATCAAATAATTCAGCATAATAGATTGTGCTAAAAATTATTTATTAGAGAAGTTCTATGAAGATACTATTAGTTTATCCCGAAACTCCTTCCACATTTTGGAGTTTTAAAGACGCATTGAAATTCGTTTCTAAAAAATCTGCAGAACCGCCTTTGGGTTTGATAACAGTAGCTGCACTGCTACCTGATAATTGGGAAAAAAAGTTAATTGACATTAATATTTCATCGCTTCAGGACAAAGACTTACTGTGGGCTGATTATGTTTTTATAAGTGCCATGAATGTTCATATAAATTCTGTTAAAGACATTGTAAGACGATGCAATAAATTGAACGTAAAAATTGTTGCCGGCGGCCCTCTTTTTACAACCCAATATCAGGATTTTTTAGGAATAGATCACTTTGTACTTAATGAAGCAGAAATAACTCTACCACAATTTCTAAATGACTTAAAAAACGGAACACAGAAATTTTTATATACAACAGATCAATTTCCAGATATAACTACTACTCCGATTCCAAGATGGGATTTACTGGACATGAAAAAATATGCTTCGTTAAGTTTTCAATATTCACGCGGCTGCCCGTATGATTGCGAATTCTGTTCAATTACTATGCTTAACGGTCATAAGCCCCGAACAAAAAGCAAAACTCAGTTTCTTAATGAATTAGAGCAACTTTATAATACCGGATTCCGTGGAAGTGTCTCAATTGTTGATGATAATTTTATCGGCAACAAACGAAAATTGAAAGATGAAATCCTTCCGGCGATAATTGATTGGCAAAAGGAGAAAAAATATCCTTTCCATTTTATTACAGAAGTATCAATAAATCTTGCAGATGATGACGAGTTAATTAGATTAATGGTTGATGCCGCAATTGTAAGTATTTTTGTGGGTATTGAAACACCAAATAATGAAAGTCTTTCTGAATGTGGTAAATCCCAAAATTTGCACCGTGATCTTGTGAACTCTGTTAAGAAACTGCAGAAGAATGGAATGATTGTTTCGGGTGGGTTTATAATCGGTTTTGATAACGATCCGCCTGAAATATTTGAAGAGCAAATTCAGTTTATAGAGAAGAGTGGAATTGTAAACGCAATGGTCGGCTTATTGAACGCGCCAACCGGCACACACTTATATAATCGACTGAAAAAAGAGAACAGAATTCTGGAAAGTTTTAACGGAAATAATATGGATGGCACAACTAATATTATTCCTAAAATGAATTACCGGGATTTGATAAAGGGGTATACAAAAATTATTCATACAATCTATTCACCAAGAGAATATTATAAACGTATTAAATCATTTTTGTCAGAATACAACGTCCCTTCCTGGAAGTCGCAAATTCTTACCTTAACAGAAATTAAAGCCTTCATAAGATTACTCTGGAGTATTGGAATTCTTGAGAAGGGGAAAAAATATTTCTGGCAGACATTTATATTCAGTTTATTTAAGCATCCAAAAAAGTTTCCGCTTGCAATGACACTATCGGTTTACGGATATCATTTCAGAAGAATTGCTGCAACAATTTAATCATTCTTAAATTCCCTCTTCGGAAAAAAGAAGAGGGAATTTTGTTCAATTACTAATTATAAGTTTGTAAGAAAGAATACTCCTTTGAATAAAAGAGCATCTGCTCCATAAAGTCTTCAGGATATTCAATCTTAACATCAATAATTTTTTCACCTTCCATTACAGGAACTAACTTCGGATTAATAAATCCGGCATAAGGAGCAATGTTAAGCTTCTTATAACGTTCTAAAACTTCCTTATGAATTTCCTGATCAACTTTTACTCCATAAGTTTCTATAAAATTCTTCCCGGCATCGTAATCACCTTCCGACTTAATTCTTTGAATTTCTTTTAACAACTGACCGAATAAATTCTTTAGCTTATCATAATCATTAATTACAAAATATGTTTTGCCGTCTTTAACTTTTTTCTCAATTACATTATCCGGTTTTCCTCTTTCATAAACCCATTTAGAGATTGCCTGACGGTTGCGCATATGTGTTTGTTCAATATTTGCACCCGGCTCAATTCTTGCAAGTTGAACCATCAAACCATTTCGAATATAAGAATCATATTCAGTTTTACCGGTTTCTAGCGAAGGCATAACGCCAATATCGACAAGTTTTTGATCCATTATAAAATAGAGTGCAACAAGATCGGCTCTTGTTTCTTCTAGCGATGAAGCGTAGTTCTTCAATGTTTCGTTCGGTTGACCAACACCGGGATTTAACTGCCCGCTGCCATGACCGATTACCTCGTGCATATCGGTGTGAAGATCACTTGCAAGAGCGCTATATTTTTTTGCACGGTCAATCTCTTCCTTAGAGAAAGCAAATTCTTCTAACAAGCCGCTTGTCTCTGCTGCTTTGTTATAAGAGTAAACTATGTTACCAAGGTTAACCGACTTAGAGCCGTATTCTTTCCTAATCCAGTCAGCATTGGGCAAATTTATTCCGATCGGAGTAGAAGGTGATGCATCCCCTGATTCAACAACAACCGTAATTACCTTAGCAGAAATTCCGGTTACGTTTTTCTTTTTATGTTCCGGCATAATTGAGGAATTATCTTCGAACCATTGTGCATTATCGCTAATTGCCTTAATGCGTTTTGTTGCTTCCATATCCTTAAACGAAACTACTGATTCATAATTCGCTCTATAGCCGAGCGGGTCGTTATACGTTTCAATAAAACCGTTTACAACGTCTATTATGGAATTAGCATCTTTCACCCATTCAATATTATACTCGTCCCATTTTTTTAGATCCCCTGTTTCGTAATATTCTATAAGCAGCTCAAGAGTTTTTTTCTGCTGATCACTTTCTGTATAATCGAGTGCTTTGCGCAACCAGAAAACAATTTTTTGAATTGCCGCATGATACATTCCGCGCCACTTCCAGTATTTCTCTACTACCTGTCCGTCCTCTTTAATTAACTTTGAATTCAGTCCGTATGATACTGGCTGCGGATCGTCCGGATTTATTATCCTTGCATAATAGTTTTCAACTTCTTTCTGTGTTACTCCTTCGTAAAAATTAACGGCGGATGTTTTTACAAGATCGGCTTTAGGATCCTGGTTAACTTTAAGCGGATCAACATTCGGATCAAAAAGTATAGGTAAAAGTTTATTGATAAGATCGTCAATCATTTCGCCGCTTTGAAGTGGTAATAAATATTCATCCGAACCGGCAATTAATTGACGGAAATATTCTTTTGAAAATTCCGGTGTGAATTTTTTATTTGAATAATGATGATGAATTCCGTTAGAGAACCAGACGCGTTTTGTGTATTCTATAAATTTTGCAAATTCGGGAGTGGTTTTATCACCGCTATATGTATTTACAATTCCTTCTAACGTTCTTCTAACATACAAATTGTGTTTGTAGTTCTGATCCCAGATAATATCTCTGCCGGAAAGAGCCGCTTGATATAGATAATAAAGAAGCGTCTTCTGACGTAATGTTAAGTCTTCAAACCCGGGAACTTTATATCGCTGAATCCGTAAATCTGCAAATTGTTCTGTTACATACTTAAAATCGTCTTGCTTCTGTTCGGGTGAGCAGTTCATAATAAATAATCCCATAATAATTATTGAAAATAAAACAGATAATTTTTTCATAATTGTTCCAAAGTGTTTTCTAATGATTAAATTAGGCGGTGCAAAATATAATTTTTGATTAAGCTAAACAATGAATTAACAAATATTGCAATTTCGTTATGAATATTCAGTTAATCGGGACAAAAAGCTGCAGCGATACAAGAAAAGCCGAGCGGTATTTTAAGGAGAGAAGAATTCCATTTCATTTCCGCGATTTGAATGAAAAAGGATTGGCTAAAGGTGAGCTCGACAATATCTCCAGAAAAATTTCTATTGAAGATCTGATCGACAAAGAAGGAAAGCAATATAAGAAAAGGAATATGCAATACATGCGTATTGATATTGAAGAAGAATTATTGAATGATCCGCTTCTACTTAGAACACCAATAATTAGAAACGGTGGCGAGGTTACAATCGGGTATCAGCCGGAAATCTGGAAAAAATGGATTGAAGAAAAGAGTTAGAAATTATTGAGTAGAATATTTCTTTTCTTAAACTCATCAACCAAACCGTTGTAGGATTTAAATTGAATTCCATCCCAGCCGCAAGCTTTTGCCCCATCAACATACTCCTGAATATCATCAATAAACAAATGCTCGCTTGATGGCTTTACGGTAAAATTTTCTACAGCTCTGTAAATTGTTTCTTCGGGTTTAATTGCGCCGACTTCATGCGAAAGGAAAAGTTTATCGAAATAATTTAAGAAGGAATGATGCTGATACCCGTATTCCTTATGTATCTCATTCGTATTGGAGAGTAAGCAAAGCGTATAATGCTTTTTAAGTTGCGGGAGTAAATCAATTACATCGTGATTAAGCGTGAAAATGTCTGAAAATGTTTTGCAGAATTCTTCGCCCGTTACAGTTCCCTCGAGCCATTCGATCATTTGTGCAAGGTACTGATCGCGCGTTAGTTCCCCTTTTTCGAATGAACGGTGGATATGATAATTTTCTTTATACAATTGGGCGAACCGGTCGCCCAAACCAAGTTTTATGTTATTGAAGTGTTCAATTGGTTTTGTGTAATCGAAGGGGATTAATACGTTGCCCAAATCAAAAACTATAACGGAGTATTTCATTAGATCCTTATTTGAATATTTACTGATGCAAAGATAAGAAAACGTTAAATGACCCGATTAATAATTCCAATAACAATGCCGCTCCGGAATACCGGAACGGCACCTTAGACCAAAGAGAAATGCAGCAATTATTTACCCATTCCCAATTCTTCTGCAGGAGATAAAACCTTTGGTTTTTCCTTTACAAATATTTTCAAAATCTTTTTAATACGTATCGGAATTGAAACACGTAATTCTTCAATCTTGGTATAAACAATCGGTACAACTATAAGAGTAAGGAAGAGCGAGCTTGTTAATCCGCCTATCAGTGCCCAAGCAAGACCCGATTTCCATTCGGCACCGGGACTGGTTGATAATGCGATCGGCATCATTCCAAAGATCATTGTTAATGTTGTCATAAAGATTGGCCGTATTCTCATTCTGCCGGCATCAAGTAGAGCTTCAATTACACCCTTGCCCTGGCTTCTCATAAAGTTAGTTCTATCTACAAGAAGAATGGCATTCTTTGCTACAAGTCCCGTCAACATTATTATTCCGAGTATTGTAAATATGTTAAGCGCTTTCATCATCAACGCCAAGGCAACAAGAGCACCTATCATTGCAAGCGGAATCGAAAACAAAATTATAAACGGATAAACGAATGAATCATATAATGCTACCATTACCATGTATGTAAATAATATAGCTGCAATCAATGCTAAGCCAAGACTTGCAAATGATTCTCTCTGGTTCTTTACATCACCCTGAAAACTATAAGTAACGCCCGGAGGGAAATTATACGATTTCAATTCCTTGTCAATCTGCGCGGAAATTGTTCCGGTTGTTACTCCGGTTTGAACCTGTGAATAAATCGTAACCGCAGAACTCCGCGCCTCTCTTTGTAGCTTTGTAGGACCGGTAGAGCGGTAAATGTTTGCAAACTGCTTTAAGTAAATCTGCTGACCTTTGCGATTAACAAAACTTATATTTCCAAGGTCTTCGGTTCTCGAGCGGTCGAATTTATCCAGAATTATTCTAACATCATATTCAGTGTTGTTTTCCTCAAGTTTAACTTCATCATTGCCGGTTAAAGCAATCTGCAGCGCTTGTCCAACTTCTGCAATTGTAAGACCGAAGCTTGTTAATTTTCTTCTGTCTATATCAACACGTGTTTCCGGATTACCCTGTTCTGCGGATAAACGAACATCTGCTGTACCGGGAATCTTCTTTACAATATTTTGAATATCGTTTGCTGCTTTAACAACTTCATTATAGGCGGGACCATTAATAACCATTTGAACAGGAGTTTGATTTGCAACACCAAATATACCAACGGGATTTACGCGAACCTTAACACCGGGGATTTGCTGTGCTAATCTTTTGATCTCATTTCCAACATCATCTGTAGATTTCTTCCGTTGATTCTTTGGAAGCAGAGTAACTGTAATTTCCGATGAGTTGCTGGATGAAAATCCGATGAGCCCTTCGTTTGATGCGCCGACATTAGAATACATTCTTTCAACTTCGGGCATGTCGCCGATTTTATTTTCAACCATTTGTGTTACACGATTTGTCTCTTCAATGGTAGAACCGGGTGCTAACTCTAATGTAACAGCAAATTCACCGCGGTCTGTTTGAGTCATAAATTCGGCACCTATAAATCCAAACGGAATTAGCGCGAAGCTTGCTATGAACAACATAATTGTCATTATAGCAATCTTTCCCCTGTTTTTGAATGACCACTTTAGTAATTCAATATAATATTCGGTGAACTCTTTAAATTTCTTTTCGAACCAGATTGCAAATTTACCGAGCAATGTGTTCTTAGTTAATCTCTCCAATTTTGCGAATCTGGAAGCAAGCATCGGTGTAACAGTAAAAGAAACGAATAAACTCATTAATGTTGAAGAAACTACAACGAGCGAGAATTCTCTTAGAATGTTACCGACAATTCCTCCTACTAACGTAAGAGGCAGGAATACAGCAACATCAACGAATGTTATTGCAAGAGCGGCAAAACCGATTTCATTTCTTCCCCTCAATGCGGCTAATTTACTCTCTTCTCCCTTTTCAAGATGATGGTAAATGTTTTCGAGAACTACAATCGAGTCGTCCACAAGAATTCCCACTACAAGAGAAAGCCCCAGAAGCACCATCAGGTTTAATGTAAGTCCAAAAGCCCAGATTGCAATAAATGTTGAAATAAGCGATGTAGGAATTGCAACTAATACTATTAACGAATTACGAATGCTGTGCAAAAACATTAGCATCACAATTGAAACCAGCACAACCGCTAAAGCTAAATCCTCTTTAACCGCATCAACAGCATCTATTGTAAAAAGAGATCCGTCCTGTGCTATTTCGAACTTTACATTATTGTTCTCATAATTACTTTCCATTTTTTTTATTTCGGCTCTTACAAGTCTTGCAACTTCAACCGAGTTTGCATCGGATTGTTTTTGAAGTATAATTCCGATTGTATTTCTGAAATTAATTCGTGTAATATTTGAATAATCTTTTATTCCGTCTTCAACCTCGGCAACGTCGGAAAGTTTTATCTCTCCGCCCATTCGCGATTCACCCAGACTTAGATTTTTCAGATCATCGACCGATCTTAATTTACCGGCAACTCTTATTATATACTGCGCGTCGGCGTCTTTAATTTTTCCAGTCGGGAAATCGAGGTTGGATGCTTTAATAATCTGTGCCACCTGTGTAATAGATAATCCATAAGAACGAAGCTTTTGAAGATCGAGGTTTACCTTTATTTCACGTTCTTCACCGCCAACAAGTGCCACCTGACCAACACCGGGCACTCTGGACAGCTGGGGCTGAATTCTATCTTTAACAAACTGATATAATGTGCGTGAGTCCATATCCGCTGAAACACCCATTCGTAAAACGGGAATTTCATCAAGAGCAAGTTTTGAGACTGTTGGAGTTCTTGCGGTTGTAGGTAATTTTGCAGCAACGCCACCAACCTTGCGCTGTGCATCCTGCAATGAGAAATCTGTGTTGGCATTCTGCATTAATTCAACAACAACAAATGAAACTCCTTCCATTGAGGTTGAGCGGATATCGGAAACTTTATCCATTCCCGAAACTGCATCTTCAATCAGCTTGGTTACGCTGGATTCCACTTCGTTTGGCGAAGCACCCGGATAGATTGTAGTAATTGTTAAAACCGGAGCGGAAATCTTTGGCAATAGCTCGTATTTTAACTGCTGGAATGCAAAGAGACCCAGTATAATGAATGCCGAGAAAACCACTATAACAAGTGATGGTCTTTTTATTGATAATTCTGTAATAGTCATTTTAATTTCCCTTTATCTTTATAACACTACTTGATAACAGTTACCGGAGTATTTTCTACAATATTATTTTGTCCGTTTACAACTATTTCTTCACCCACAGATAATCCTTGCAGAACTTCAATTGAAGTTCCGGCTTCTCTACCAACAACAATATTTTTGAGTTTTGCAATTCCATTTTCAACAACAAAAATCTGCGCTTGTTTTACACTTCCTAATAATGCTTCGCGTGGAATTACAATTGATCTTCTTTCTTTTAATGATGTGAATTCAACTCTTGCAAACATTCCGGCTTTAAGAGGAGTTTTACTTTCATTAAATAAACTTATCTCAACGGGATATGTATGTATCTCATCGGACTTATAACTAATAGATTCAATTTTTCCATTGAAAACTTTTCCGGGATAAACATCAACAGTTACAGAAACCGGATCGTTAACTTTAAGTAAAAAAACATCTTTCTCAGCAACATTAATTTTAACTTTCAGTTTAGAGATGTCCACAACATTTGCAACAACAGTAGCCTGAGGCGCGCCTTGAACCATCGAGCCGACATCAACATATCTTGCAGTAATATACCCCGAGATGGGAGTTTTTATTTGTGTGTCGTTAAATTGTCTTTTAGCAACTATATACTGAGCTTCTGCAAGAGAGTAAGCAAGCTTTACCTGATCAAGCTGGGAATCAGAAGCAGACTTCTCTTTATACAATTGCTGGAATCTTTCATAATCTTTTTTAGCTTTCTCGTAATTTGCTTCGGCGCTCATAAGAGCTGCCTTCTTAAGCTCATCATCAACCTGAAAGAGAACCGAGCCAGCTTGTTTATAAGCGCCAACTTTTGCAAACACAGATGTAACTCTGCCGGCGGTCTCCGAAATTATATTAACATCATTGTTGGCTGTTATAGTACCAACAAGGCTGAAGGATTCCGATAGTTCTTTAACAGCAGCTTTTTCAACTTTTACATAATAGACATCTTTTATTCCGCCTACATTTGCAGCAGACATTTTCTTTTTATTTATAAAAAGGATGGATGCAATTATCAGTATTAACACTGTAGCTGCAACAATCAATTTCCAGTTTTTCATTTTTATTTCTCCCTATTAATCTTCTTATTTACCTAATGATTTTTCTAATTTTGCTTTAGCAAGTTCATGATCGACAACCGATGTTGTAAAATTGGTCTTTGCACTTATATGTGCAGTTTCTGCATCAATCAAATCGGAACTTGTAGCCAGTCCGTTCTTAAATTTTTGCGATGTTACTCTCATATTTTCTTCTGCCTGGCTAACAATCAGTTTTGCAATTTCAATTTTTTTGTTCGTTTGTGTAAGACTTAGATAGTTCTGTGTTACTTCCAGAGTAATTCCGTCTTTAATAAGTCCCATACCGTCAACTGCCTGAGCTAACTGTGCTTCTGCCTGATCTGTTTGATGTTTTGTAGTAAGCCAGTCCCAGACATTCATGCTAAGGTTAATCCCGGCGTCCCATGTTCCGTCGAACCGGTTCTGAGTGGGCAATATTCTCTGGTTAGGTTTTGAATAATAATAGTTGGCATACAAACTTAACTGCGGATACCAGGAGGATTTTGCAAGTGTAACACCGGATTCACTTGCTTTTACTCTTGAATCAGCTGCTTTAATTTCCGGCCGGTTTTTTATTGCTGCATCAACCAACTTCGAAAGTTCGTCGGATCTATATTCATTAAGATTTACATCGGAGGCAATTTCAATTTGAGTATTCAGAGGAATTCCCATTACATTATTTAATGCTGTCATAGTAAGCTTAACTGCATTTTCTGCTTCAAGCTGCTGATAAATTGCATTAGAGAGCTGAACTTCAATTTTAAGAATGTCATTCCTTGTGAGCATTCCGGCTTTCTCAAGGTTTTTGGCATCTTCAACATGAGCTTTAATCTGCTCAACTGTTTCATCCATCACCTTTTTGAACTGCATTGCCTTAAAGACTCCCCAGTAGGAGTTCTTAATATTAAACATTAGTTCGCTTTTATCTTTGTTATATTCTTCGGTGATAGCGTTAGACAATTCCTCATTAAGGTTAACATTACTGGCCAGTCTAAAACCCGTAAACAACGGCTGGAAAACGGAAAGCTGAACTGAATAGTTGTCAAAGATTCCCGGTGCAATAGGAAAAGAGCCGAATGGTGTAGTAATAATAAAAGGATCTACTTCACTCAATTTTCTATAACCGGCATTCAATTTTAATGATGGGAGTCTTAAAGCGCTTACTTCTTTTACTTTAGCTTCTGCGCCTTTAACTTTCATTAAAGATGAGTGAAGCTGTTTGCTGTTTTGAAAACCGATTTCAATTGCTCTTTCTAATGTAAGAGATAATTTCTCCTGTGCATTTGCCATATTAAATGTTAATAACAAAAACAGGACAGAAACGATGCTAACAATTTTTTTTGAAATCATATTTTTATGTCTCCGTTATTTTCGTTCATAATATCAGAATCGATATATTTTTTTCTTCCCTCTTCAGAAAAGATTCCTTCGAAAAAGAGTTTGATTATATCGTTATATGCTTCATTGACAGTAATTGGAAGTTGTGATAGAGTTTCAAGATTTAACATAGTGTGGATAGCAGAAAAATAGAGATTGACAGCTACATCGCTATTAAAATCTTTTCTAAACACTCCGCTTTCTTTTCCATGATTAATCAACTTAGCAAATGTTACGTATGCATTCTTTCTTCTAAATTCCTGAATTTCATTCCAAACCTCCGGCTGGGTTTTAACAAGATCTTGAATGTTGGGATGAGATAACTTTGAAAAATGCGATGTTACAAAACTTAAAAAGTTTTTAAGCTTAGTTATAAATTCTGTTGATTTATCTTCTATTAATTCTTCGACATAGGTTTCAACGGCACATTTTTTTGTTCTGATTATTTCTCTAAGTATATGCTCTTTATTTTCAAAATGTTTATATAGAGTTTTCTTACTCATAGAGAGTGTAGAGGCAATTTCTTCCATCGTTACTTTAGAATAACCAAACTGATAGAACATTTCCTCTGTCGTTTTTAGAATTCTCTGTTTTACTTCTTCGCTGTAAGCCATATTTCCTCAGTTAATACTTGTAAAGGCAGAACACCGAACATCTTTTTTAAGTTCCGGTGGAAACAATAATTGTATAAGTCGTTTCCTAACTTAATAAAGTTCCGTTAATTCAAAAAAAATTTTCTTCGAAATCATAAAAAAAGCCGCATTTTTCAATGCGGCTCTATTTTTTTTAATTTGAGAGGTATTGGTTATTTTACTTCGAACACGGAATCCAGAATGCCGGTATTAATTTCGTAAGATGTTACGGTAAGTTCTATTGATTGGGGACCCATATTCTGATTTAATTTGAATGGATACTTAACCCCCTGAACTTCGCGATAATCATCCATGTCTGTTGTCTGGTTGAATGTTCCTTGAGCCGTAGAAACAGAACTTGCGGTTCTTATCAATAAACCTGAATCAACTGAATAATATGCAAAACTCTTTTTACCGTTTGGAGCAGTAAAAGTAATTTTATAAGCATCTTTTCCATTAATGTTTTCCATTCCGGTTAACTCGTACTTAACTCCTCTTTCACCATATGTAAGCATACTATGGAGAGAATTATCTTTAAAATCTTCAATTTGTTCATTGGAAAAATCGTTTCGCTGCCCCATTCCTTCTGAATAACCTTTGGTTCCATCGAAAACGGTTTTTTGCTGAAAGACACCGGCATCAAGAACCTGGTATAATTTATTGGGTTCTTTCTGCTTCATGTTAATCGTAATGTTTATTCCCTGAACAGATCCGGTCATTATAGTTGTCTTGTCCTGTACTTTAAGAATGTTTTCTTTTCCGCCGATTGCTTCTATGTATTTATCAAGAACACTTTTTGCAGTAACTCCGGTCGGAATTTTTTTGGCCGATGGATCAAACGGATTACCGTTGGAATCATAATAATCTACTTTATTGCTAACGCTGAATTTAGAAATATTCTTAGAAATTTCATCTCCGTTACCAACAACTACAACATTAAGGTTGTTGGGTTTAATATATTTTTTAGCTGTTGCAAGAATATCATCCGCAGAAAGCGCATTTAGATTTTTCAAATAATTTTTATAATAATCTTTGGGAAGATTGTAACGTGCTGTGTTAATTGCAAAGCGCGCAATTGTTTCCGGCGATTCAAGTCCTCTAACAAAACTACCAGATAATAAATTTTTGGCTTTCTGCAGTTCATCATCGCCGACTTTTTCATTTCTTATTTTTTTCATCTCATTAATAATCTCTGTAATAGCACTATCCGTAACACTTGTTCTAACCTGGGTAGATGCGGAAAAACTTCCAATCCGCCGATCCGGGTTCATACTTGAATAAGCGCCATAAGTATAAGCTTTAGATTCCCTCAGGTTCATAAATAATCTACCGGTTGCACTGCCACCAAGTATTAGATTAACAACGCTTGCTTTAATTGCATCTTCACTGCCAATCTGCAATTCAACCGGATAGCCAATTGCTATTACGGACTGAACCGAATTAGCTCTATCAACTAAAGAAACTTTATTAACAACAGGGGCTTTAGGAGTTGTATAAGACTTTTTGGGAACATCCTTCTTTTCCCATTTCCCTAAATATTTTTCTACAAGTTGTTTTGCTTTAGCTATATTTATGTCCCCTACAATTGCAAGATAAGCAACGTTGGGACGGAAATATGTTGTGAAGTAATTTTGACACATTTCAAGAGTAAAGTTTTTAATTGATTCTTCTGTTTCAAGTTCTCCATAAGGATGTTCTTTACCATACATAATAGCTTGCTGTACTCTTTGAGATATTGAATTGGGATCGTCCTTGGTTGTTGCCAATCCAGATAACATCTGTTTTTTAATTTTATCCAGTTCATCTTGCTTAAAAACAGAATTAAGAATAATGTCGCTTACAATTTCCATCAATTTTTCTTTATTGCGTTCCAGACCCGAAGCAAAAACACTTGTAGCAGATGTAGATATGGTAGCACCAAGCAGATCAATTTCCTTATCGAGCTGATCTTTAGTTCTTTTCTTTGTTCCGGTTCTTAATAATTCTCCCGTTGCAGAGATATAACCGGCATTCTCTGTTTCTAATAACGGATCAACATCAAGAATTAAATTGAATGAAACTCTTGGCAATTTCCTGTTCTCAATTACAAAAACTTTTAATCCGTTTTTAAGTTCGAACGATTCATAATTTGCAATCTTAATTTCGGAAGCCGGACCGGGTGCGGGCAATTTACTCCTATCAAGCTGACTGAATGCCGGCCTGGCAAATACAAACACCAGCATTAGCAATAATAACTTTTTCATTTCTGTACTCCCTTTTATTCAAAATTTTCTTTTAGTTTGATTCTACGGGTTTAGGCAAATAATAAAGAACAACCCTGTTTTCCTTTGTTAAATATTTATTAGCAACGCGCTTAATATCATCTTTTGTAACTTTCATATAACGCTGTATTTCCGAATTAATCAAGTCGGCATTGCCGAAATAAACAAAATAATTAGCAAGCGATTCTGCTATACCGCGCATTGTGGAATTACGTGTTACAAACTGGGTTTCAATCTGATTTCTAACTTTCTGAAACTCGTCGTTGCTTATTAATTCCTTTTTAACCTTTTCTATTTCTGCGTCATATGCGGCTTCAAGATCTTCCGGTTTAACCCCTACATTGGTAAGTCCGTAAATAATAAATAACCCGGGGTCTTCCAGTGCGAGAGGAATAGTTCCAACAAAAAATGCTTTTTGCTGTTTGTCTTTAATTTCCTTTGTTAAGCGGGAGCTCTCTCCGCCCGATAGTACCTGTGTAAGCATATTCAATGCATAATAATCTGGCGTTCCCTGAGCGGGAATATGATATGCATGTAATACTAAAGGAAGCTGAACTTTATCATAAACAACTTCTCTTACTTCTGCTGTTTGCGGGGGTTCTACAACATTTGGTCTCTCTATCTTCTCTTTTCCGACTGGAATTTCTCCAAAATATTTTTTAACAAGTTCTTTTGTTTTATTGATATCAATATCGCCGGCAATTGATAGTGTTGCGTTCTGCGGTACATAAAACTTTTTATAGAATGCAATGAATTCATCAAGTGTAGCCATATCAATATATTGAGCAATTCCTATCGGCGTCCATCTATAGGGATGAACTTTATATGCATTGCTGAATAATTTTTCTAACAATGAGCCATAAGGACGATTTTCGTAGCTCTGTTTTCTCTCCTCCTTTACAACTTTGCGCTGTGTTTCAACACCAATACTATCAATCTTTAGATGAAGCATTCTTTCCGATTCCATATATAAACCAAGTTCCAATTGATGTGACGGCATAACCTGATAATAATAAGTTCTATCAAAAGAAGTATTAGCATTCAGTTCACCGCCGGCACCTTCAATAATTTTGAAGTACTCACCCCGTTTAATATTTGGCGACCCTTCGAACATAAGATGCTCAAAGAAATGTGCAAATCCGGTTCTCTCCGGATCCTCATTCTTACTGCCCACGTGGTATAAAACGGCAACGGCAACAATTGGTGTTGAATTATCCTTATGAAGAATTACGTTCAGTCCGTTATCCAGTTTATACTGAACAAAATCAATTTTCTTTGTTTGCCCGTTTGAAATAACAAATCCAAATACGAGAAACAAAATCATAATCCTTAATTTCATTTGAGTACCTTTTGTTTTTGATGGATACAATTTATTTAATCGATAGAATAAATTACAGATGTGAAAAATTTTTCTATTTAAAATTATAGAAATATGTTTTAAAAAAAACATTTATTAGACGAAACCAACAACTATTTTGTTATTCGATCATCAAAAAAAACATGGCAACAAGAATTGCGACTGATTAAATCTAAACCATTACCGGTAATTCAAATCCCCAGAACAAAATGCATTTCATTTAAGGGCAAATTTTTGTAATAATAACAGCAATTTAACAGAGTTTTTGAAGAATTAGCGAATGATAAGAAAATTTACTGTTTTGCTTTTTATATCATCTCTTTTTATTAAGGACACGATATTATTCGGCTCTTCCCCGCTATCAGCCCGTTTATGTGATAATATATTAAATATTTCTTCTAACAAACGCGAAAGCAGTAATTTTATCAATTTCAGTATCGAACCATTCTATGAAGTTAACAAGGTTCGATTTATAGTAACTATGGAGTTCCCGGGTGATAGATCCGGAGAAACAAGAATATTATTACCAAATGAATTTTCGGGACAAAAAAACTTAGATGGAATTAAATTCTTAAAACCGCTTTCCGATAACACAACCATTAATAATACCGACAAACCGGATATAAAGATTGTGCGGCATTCGCCGGAATCAATTATTAAACTCTATTACCAGGTTGAAGAAATACGGGACGACGATGTTGAACTCGGAAATCATTTTATGGTTATTCTCAACAAGTCATATTTTCATTTTCTTGGCGAAACATTTTTTATTCTACCAATGTGGGATTGGTACAGCAACATTAAAATATCCCTCTCGTGGAATCACATGCCATTTACCTGGACTCTTGCAAATAGTTTTGGGATAAACGAAAAGGTACAAAATATTACGGCAACACTCGCTCAATTTTCCGGTTCTATTTTTACCGGCGGAGATTTTAGAATTTCGAAAAAACAGGTCGGCATCAATCCCGTTTATTTAGCAATCCGCGGTAAATGGAATTTCTCTGACGATCAATTACTGGAACTTGTAAAAAACATTTTAAGTGTTGAACGGAATTTCTGGAACGATCACAATTTTCCATACCATATAATTTCAGTAATACCTATTGACGGACGAGGAGAACAAGGAGGCACCGGAAGAACAAATGCATACGCATTATATTTATCCACAGATCGAAAAATTGATTACCGCTTAAAAAGAATTTTAGCACACGAATCGTTTCATACATGGCTTGGCGATAAAATAAAATTTTCTGAACCGGAAGCCCTTGTTTACTGGTTCAAAGAGGGATTCTGCGATTATTATACCCGCTTACTTTTACTAAGAGCTAATCTTATAACCCTGGATGAATATGTAAATGAGTATAATAATATTCTTTATGCATACCATACTTCTTCCGTTCGTAACGAGAAAAACGATAGGATTGCAAGTGAATTCTGGACAAACAAGAATATCATGAAATTACCTTACATGAGGGGAGATATAATTGCCCATAATTTAAACGCGATAATTTATAAGAACAGCGGCGGGTCAAAATCGCTGGATGATTTTATGAGAGATGTTTTTCAGAGATCTATTACAGAATCACTTGTTATATCGAACGGGAGTTTAAGTGCATTAATAAGATTTTATGCCGGCGATAAGGCGCTATCCGATATAATGAAATGTGTAAACTCCGGCACAATACTCAGGAGCCGGCCCGATGCACTTGGTCCGTGTTTTAACATGGAAGTTGAATCTTTCAGAAAGTTATGGCTAATAGGCGAGTTGTTTGAAATCCCCACCTATAAATTAAAACCAGAGATTAATCCAAATAATAAAAAATGTCTGGAGTGGTTTGGTATTTATTAAGCGCGTCCTGATAGTGTTTTCTTTTTCTCTATCCCGCCGATTTTCTATTTGTTATTCAGAACGTTATATTCATTAACAAAAATGTTTTGTAAAAATTAATTGCCATCGTTAGATACGATTGAAAACGGTAAAAGTTAAAACGCGTAGTAAAAAAATTTGAAAAGAGCGGGGTGTTTTAATTACACCCCGATTAATTATTTATCTCAGTTTTCCGGTAAGATAGTTCAGCAGCTGGTCTATTTTTACTCTTATTTGTTCCATAGAATCGCGCTCTCTAACTGTCACCGTCTCATCCTGGGTTGTTTGAGTATCAACTGTAATACAGAAAGGTGTTCCGGCTTCATCCATTCTCCGGTATCTTCTTCCGATTGCACCTTTATCATCATAAAAAATTCTTAAGAACGGTCTTAAATCAGCTTCAATTTTTCTGGCGATCTCCGGCATACCGTCTTTATTTACAAGCGGAAGAATTGCTGCTTTAATTGGTGCAAGCTTTGGATGAAATCTTAATACACTTCTTAACTCGCCGTTCACTTCTTCTTCGTAATAAGAATCAATAAGAAATGCCATGAATGAACGGCTGGCTCCTGCTGATGTTTCGATAATGAATGGAATGTACTTCTCTTTCGATTCATCATCAAAATATAATTGGGACTTACCAGAAAATTGCTGGTGACGGCTTAAATCGAAATCTGTTCTGTTATGAATCCCCTCTATTTCTCCCCATCCAAAAGGAAATTCGTATTCAATATCTGTTGCGTTCTTTGCATAGTGAGCAAGTTTTTCTTTCGGGTGATCGTGGAAGCGGAGTTTAGATGGTGTCATCCCAAGCGATTTGAACCATTCAATTCTTCTTTCTTTCCATTCCTCGTAAAACTCAGTATCGGTTCCGGGTTTACAAAAGTATTGCATTTCCATCTGTTCGAATTCACGCGTACGGAAAAGAAAATTCTTTGTGTTGATTTCATTGCGGAACGCCTTACCGATCTGTGCAATTCCAAACGGCACCTTCTGACGGCTTGAGTTGGCAACGTTTAAGAAGTTAACGAAAATTCCTTGCGCGGTTTCCGGACGAAGGTATATAACATTTGCAGAATCATCTACCGGTCCTAAAAATGTTTTGAACATCAAATTAAATTTACGCGGTTGTGTAAATGTACCTTTATTGCCGCATTGCGGACAGTTGATTACACTTAGAAATTTTTCAGATTGATTCTGATCTTCGAGCAGCTCGTTTATTTTATCTTCGAGAGATATTTCTTTTGTGTTAATTGCCGGATCAAATTCCTTAAGGAATTTTTCTTTATTTTTTTCCGATATCGTTTCTGTCAGCGTATCGAGACGGAATCTTGCTTTACATTGTTTACAATCGATCATCGGATCCGTAAAGTTTTCCACATGTCCGCTTGCTTCCCAAACGCGCGGGTGCATAAGAATAGAAGCGTCCAGACCTTCTACATCGTCGCGGTAAGTCATGGTTTTCGAC
>Ga0207951_100026_pt1 | contig 130070 bp, 124 predicted proteins | sample Subbio12Aug_8Bad_FD_184830 | JGI IMG/M metagenome (GOLD analysis project Ga0207951, IMG submission 184830) | Serpentinite rock and fluid subsurface biosphere microbial communities from McLaughlin Reserve, California, USA - CR12Aug_8Bad (SPAdes) | ecosystem: Environmental > Terrestrial > Deep... | reverse complement strand
GCTCTTTGGGTAAACAGATCGGCATTATTGATTTTATTACTGCGCATTTGTCTTTCCTTTTTGTTTACTCTCTTACATCTTCATTCATAAAAAGTTTGCACTAATTCAATAATTTTTCAGATGTTTCAAATAACTATCGTAGACATTCTAAAGAGCCCGATAAGGTTGATTATGAAGACGTTCAGAATTTCTATGAAAATATTAAAGCCGATGAAGTGAAATCCCTCCACTTTGAAGGCGATGCATTTACAGATATTCTTGATGATGAGATTGTAAATGCATTATCAACTTTACCGGATGATTTCTGCACAATAGTCTTTTTATCAGACATTGAAGGATATTCATACGAAGAAATAGCAGACTTTTTGGATTGCCCAATCGGAACAGTAAGATCACGTTTGCACAGAGCAAGAAAAATGCTCTATGCCCTTTTATATACGTATGCCCAAAGTAAAGGTTTGGTTGAAATACCCCATATCAGGAATAAAGTTAAATTAAGAAAAGGTTATAAAAAACTAACATTTAGCAATGTTTAATTAAACCATTTTTTATAATAGTCTGCCAATAAGTCATTCCATAAAAATATTTGTAGACAATCAGAATAAAATTTCTTAAATTTGGCTGATGAATTATAACAAAACATATCAAAATACTGCTTATTGTGAAATTAAATACCATTTCATTAAAACCTTTTTAAAAAGGTAACGACTTAATTAATTATAAAAAATCAGATAGTGTGCAAATTTAGTCACTATAGGAACTAATTTGTCTTAAAAAAGTTTAAAAACGCAATTAAAGATATTAATAAGGAGTTAGACAAAATTGAAGATTACTAAGCAGTTCACAAATCGTGAGAGTAAATCTTTAGACCAATATCTTCAAGAGATTGGTAAGGTTGATCTTTTAACACCGGATCAGGAAATAGAATTAGCTATTAGAATCAAAAAGGGCGATAAACGCGCACTGGATAAATTAACTAAAGCAAATCTTCGTTTCGTAGTTAGTGTTGCCAAACAATACCAGAACCAGGGATTACCACTAGGTGATTTAATTAATGAAGGAAATCTTGGCTTAATAAAAGCAGGTTTAAGATTTGATGAAACACGTGGATTTAAGTTTATTTCTTATGCTGTATGGTGGATTCGCCAATCAATTATGCAAGCAATAGCTGAACAATCCAGAATGGTTAGGTTACCTCTTAACCGTGTTGGTGCTCTAAATAAAATGGGTAAAGCTCTTAGCCAGTTAGAGCAAGAATACGAAAGAAGACCGAGTCCGGAAGAAATTGCCGAACAATTAGATATGGATGTTTCTGATGTTACATATGCAATGCAAATTGCCGGAAGACACGTTTCTATGGATGCACCATTCGCTCATAGCGAAGATAGCAACAACAGTCTTTTAGATGTAATGCCTAATGATGATCAGCCAACACCAGATCATACTTTAATGAAAGAATCTCTGAAAGCCGAAATTGAAAGATCACTTTCTTCTTTAACTGAAAGAGAAGCAGAAGTAATTCGTCTCTATTTCGGACTCCAAAAAGAGCATTCTTTAACTCTGGAAGAAATAGGCGAAAAGCTGAATCTTACAAGAGAAAGAGTAAGACAAATTAAAGAAAAAGCACTTATACGATTAAGACACTCAACAAGAAGTAAAAATCTAAAAGCTTATCTTGGTTAAAAATTAAAAGCCGTCTTACGACGGCTTTTTTATTTTCGAATCTTCATCCCTTATTATTATCTTTGCACAAAAATTAAACAGGATTCTATGCAAAACCTCGAAAATTATTTTGATAAATTCAGAAAATATATAATTGGTATTGATAGAGAATTTGAAAGTCCTTACGGTAAAAAGAAAATAATATATGCCGATTGGATTGCAAGTGGAAGGTTATATGAACCGATTGAAAGAAAATTGATTGAGAAATTTGGTCCTTTAGTCGGTAATACACATTCTGAGTCCTCAATAACAGGGACATCAATGACAAAAGCATATCACAAAGCTAAAGAAATAATTAAAAAACATGTAAACGCTTCAGAAAACGATGTGCTTATTTTTGCTGGATTCGGGATGACTGCTGCAGTGAATAAATTTCAACGACTTTTAGGATTGAGAGTATGCGAACAGTTAATTAAATATACCAACATTCCTAAAGATGAAAAACCGGTAGTGTTCATTACTCATATGGAGCACCATTCTAATCAAACATCATGGCTAGAAACAATTTGCGACGTGGTAATTATCGAACCTGATAAGAATGGATTAATAGATCTTAATCATTTTGATCATCTATTAAAACTCTACCAGCACAGAAAATATAAATACGGTTCATTTACTGCTGCATCAAATGTAACAGGAATCCACTCTCCTTATCATCAACTTGCAAAAATGATTCATGAATACGGTGGAATATGTTTTGTAGATTTTGCTGCTGCTGCACCATACTTAGAAATAAATATGAACCCCAAAAATCCTCTTGAAAAACTTGATGCAATCTTTTTCTCTCCACATAAATTTTTAGGTGGACCGGGTACATCAGGTGTTTTGATATTCGATTCGAAACTTTACAACAGAAGGATTCCAGATCATCCCGGTGGCGGGACAGTTGATTGGACAAATCCTTGGGGAGAGCACAAATATTTGCATGATATTGAAGCGCGAGAGGACGGTGGTACTCCAGGATTTCTGCAAGCAATTAAAACTGCTCTTGCTATAAAACTAAAAGAAGAAATGGGAACTGAGAATATTTCGGCAAGAGAAGAACATCTTATTGAAAAGGCTTTTTTACGTTTAACAAAAATCCCCACACTTCATATACTTGCTCAGGAAACTAAAGATCGGTTAGGTGTTATTTCATTTTATGTTGAGGATGTTCACTACAATTTGATGGTTAAACTCTTAAATGACCGTTTTGGAATTCAAGTAAGAGGTGGTTGCTCATGTGCAGGAACATATGGACACTATCTCTTACATGTAGATCCCACAAGATCGAAAAGAATTACTGATAAAATTAATCAGGGTGATTTATCAGAAAAACCCGGGTGGGTGCGGATGTCAATACATCCTACAATGACAGACAATGAACTAGATTACATTCTTGATGCGATTGAAAAAGTAATACAGAATGTTAGTGAATGGGTTAAAGATTATCATTACTCACCTAAAACAAATGAGTATTATCATAATTCAATTTCTGGGAAGGAATTTGAAGTAATCCAAAGATGGTTTGATGAAGATACGATTTGATTAGTTTTGGGTACGGTGCCTCAATTCTAAGTTTTCAATTACATCGGCAAGAGAAATATTCTGGTCAGCAAGCATAACAAATAAGTGGTAAATCAAATCTGAAGTTTCATTTATTAACTCTTCCCTATTTCTGTTTTTGGCAGCGATTACTGTTTCGATACTTTCCTCCCCTACCTTCTGAATTATACGGTCTGTTCCTTCTTTGAAAAGTGAAGTAGTATAAGAGTTTTCGGGCATTTCATTTTTTCTTTTTTGAATCAAATCAAATAATTGAGAAAGAAAATAAGTATTATCCTTTTGTATATTAAAACACGAAAATGCCCCAGTATGGCATGTATTACCATGAGGATAAGCTTCAATTAATAATGTGTCATTATCACAATCGGAAATAATTGATACGAGTTCCAAATAATTTCCTGAAGTTTCTCCCTTAGTCCATAATTTATTCTTAGTTCTACTGAAAAATGTTAACCTACCAATTTCAAATGTCCTTTTTATAGATTCTTCATTCATAAAGCCCAGCATTAAAATTTGTTTAGTATTGGTGTCGATAATAATAGCAGGAATCAACCCGTTTAGTTTAGAAAAATTCATTTCATTAATATTAATCATATACGAACCACAATATTATTTTTTGATAAATATTTTTTTAACTCACCTATATTAATTTCACCATAGTGAAATAAACTGGCGGCAAGGCATGCATCTACATTTGCTATACTGAATGAATCCAGGAAGTGTTCTTTAGAACCGGCACCACCGCTTGCAATTACTGGAATGGCAACCGAATTAACCACCAACCTCAAAAAATCATTATCAAAACCATTCTTTGTACCATCGTTATCCATTGAGGTTAACAAAATTTCACCTGCTCCTAATTCAACAACTTTTCTGCACCATTCCAAACCGACTAAGTCTGTTTCTTCTTTACCCCCTTTAATAAATACTTGCTTGATTCCATTAACCAGTTTAACATCAATTGCAGCAACAATTGCTTGAGAACCGAATTTTTTAGAAGCTTCTTCAATTAGATGAGGATTTTTTACAATAGCTGAATTTAAAGAAACTTTGTCTGCACCCGCATTCAATAGCACTTCAATATCATCCACAGAAGTTATTCCACCACCAACAGTAAATGGAATTCTAATTACCTTACCAACATCTCTAACCAGTTCAATAAGTGCATTCCGTTTTTCCTCAGTTGCTGTAATATCAAGAAAAATTAATTCATCGGCACCTTCCATGTAATAACGATAAGCAAGTTCAACTGCATCCCCGGCATCTTTCAGATTTACAAAGTTTGTTCCTTTTACTACTCTACGGTCCTTTACATCTAAACATGGAATAATTCTTTTAGTCAGCAAATTGTTTCAATTCCTCCAAAGATATTTTGTTTTCATAAATTGCTTTTCCAACAACAGCTCCATAAACTCCGCTTTGGTTAAGTTTAAGCATATCATCAATACAACTTATTCCACCCGATGCAATTAGATTAATTTTATTAAAGCTCTCCAATATTCGTCTATACAAATCAATATTCGGTCCTTTTAATGTTCCATCCTTCGATATATCTGTACAAAGGAAATACTTTATTCCTACAGTAGTACAATATTCAAGATGATTCCATAAAGTAACGCTACTTTTTTCAGTCCATCCTTTCACATAGATCATTTCATCATTAATATCCGCTGCAACAACAATTTTTTCTGTTCCATACTTATCGCAAATTTTTTCAAACTCATTTTTATCCGTAACCGAAATTGAGCCAATAACAATTCTATCCGCTCCACTATCGAATGATTCTTGAGCGTTGAAAATATTTTTAATTCCGCCTCCAAATTGAATTTTCAGATTAGTGGAGAATTTAATTTCTTTTATTTGTTCCCCTACAGATATATTACCAGTAACAGAAGCGGCAAGATCAACAATATGCAACCATTCCAGACCAATTGAATTGAATGACTGGGCATACTCTAAAGGAGATTTATCATAGTATGTAATTTCTTGAAAGTTTCCTTTAAGTAATCGTGCAACTTTTCCGTTAAAAATATCTATTGCAGGTATTGCTAACATTTTTCAATAAAGTTTTTTAGAAGTTTTATACCCGGTTCACCCGATTTTTCAGGATGAAATTGGACACCGTAAAAATTATCCTTCTGCAAAGCTGAAGTAAATTTTATATCGTAATCTGTAGTTGCAATAGTATAATCGCATACCGGAATGTAAAACGAATTGGCAAAGTAGAAATGGGTTTCGTTTTCAATTCCATCAAAAAGGATATTTCCCTTTATCAAACTGACTTTATTCCATCCCATATGCGGGACTTTTACGTTTGCGGCATTATACTTTAGACAGTCTGCCGGTATAATTCCAAGACAGCATGTATCGCCTTCCTCGGATTTTTCTGACAAGAGTTGCATACCTAAACAAATGCCGAGCAAGGGTTTTTTTGTAACCCGTAGCATAGTAGAAAGATTTGAAAGATGAAGTTTTCTCATGGCAAATGAAGCTTCGCCAACACCGGGGAATATAATTTTATCGGAATTATAAATCACCTGTTCGTTACCGGTAACCTTATATTCAACGTTTAGATCATCGAGCGCATTAAGAATTGACTGAATATTACCTGCACCATAATCAATAACTGAAATCATATTAAACCTTTTGTCGTGGGTAAATTTCCTTTATTTCTTGGATCATATTTGAGTGCATTGTTTAAAGCTCGTGCAAAAGCTTTGAATAATGATTCAGCTTTATGGTGATCATTTTCACCAGATGCTTGTAAGTGAATGTTAGCTCTTAGGCCAATGGCTAAACCCCTGAAGAATTCTTTAATCAATTCAGTTGGAAGTTCTCCAATTTTTTCTCTATTCCACTTGCATTTGAAAGCGAGATAAGGACGACCGCTAAGATCCAATGCGCATTGTGCCAGAGCATCATCCATAGGTAACATAAATCCAAATCTCTCAATTCCTTTCCTGTCACCAAGTGCTTTATCAATCGCCTTGCCTAATGCAATTCCCGTATCTTCAACTGTGTGGTGTTCATCTACTACTAAATCTCCCTTTAATGATATAACTAAATTAATGTTAGAATGCTTTGCAAGCTGTTCGAGCATATGATCGAAAAATCCAATGCCGGTATTTATCCGGGTTTTTCCAGAACCATCAAGATCAACTTTAATTTTAATTTCCGTCTCTTTTGTTTTTCTATTGTAAGAGGTATTTCTTTTCTTTTTCATATTAATGCCTTCTCAAGCTCTTTCAGAAATCTGTTGTTTTCTTCTTCAGTTCCGACTGATACTCTTAACCCACCGGAGAAATTAAATTGATTACTCCGGTCCCTTATTACAATCCCATTTTCTTCAAGAACCTTAAAGACTTTTTGGGGTTCATCAACAAAAAAAGAGATAAAGTTTGCATCCGAAGGTAATACTTTTCTAACTTTTTTCATCTTACTTAATTTATCAATAATTCTTTTTCGCTCTTTAATTATTATATCAACAAAATTCTCATACCTTTCTTTATTAGAAATCGCTCTGATAACAAAATCGGAAGTAAGCTTGTTTATATTATAAGGCGCTTTAACTTTAAGAAGAAGTTCTGTCACAAATTGGGATGCAACAGAATATCCGCATCGAACACCAGCCATTCCCCATGCTTTTGAGAATGTTCGTATAACAGCAAGGTTTGGAATTTTAATTGCTTCATTTACCAATCCGGATTGTTGTGCAAAATCAATATATGCTTCGTCAACCACAATCATTACATTTTTTCTATTAGCAAGATTAATTATAAAGTCAGAATTAAGAAGGTTTGCTGAAGGATTATTAGGTGAACAGAGAAATATTAATTTGGTATTATAGTCTATTGCATTTGACAAAGCGTCATAGTCTATATCATAATTCGAATTGAGTGGAATATTCTTAACATTAACATCATTAATATTGCAGCACACACGATACATACCATAAGTGGGTTCACATATTATTACCGCATCCTTCCGGGGGTCACAGAATATTTTTATGAAGAGATCTATCAATTCATCTGAACCAACACCAAAACAAATATTTTCAACTGGGATAGAAATTAATTCTGAAACCGCTTTGCGAAGTGATACTTGATTTGGATCGGGATAACGGTTAAGCTCAAACGAATCATTTTCAATTACACTCCCATATGGATTTTCATTTGCGTCCATTAAGGTTCCTGATAAATGGGAGTGCCTTGCTGCTACATAAGGATTAAGCGACAGAATATTTTTGCGAACTAGATTTTCAATATTCATCTTTAATCCTCACTTTAACTGCGTTTGCATGTGCTTCAAGATTTTCTGTTTTCGCAAGTTTAATAACTGGTTTTGAAATTCTTTTCAAACCACTTTTAGTAATTCGCTGGAATGTAATTGACTTCATAAACATTTCTACAGAAACACCGCCAATAGATTTTGCATATCCGTAAGTTGGCAGTGAATGATTTGTACCGGATGAATAGTCGCCCGCACTTTCCGGTGAATAAGGACCAATAAAGACCGAACCGGCATTCTTAATTTTATCAAGATAGTTTTCAGTCTTATCAAAATTCATTATTAAATGTTCCGGTGCATAATAGTTGCTCAATTTCAGTGCTTCAGTCAGATTTTTAACTACCAAAATAAAGGAAGACTTTAATGATTGCTTAGCAATATTTTCTCTCGGTAATTGTTTTATCTGGATATCAATTTGTCTCTTAACAGATTTAGCTAAAGCTGAATCAGTTGTTAATAGTATTACCTGCGAATCTTTTCCGTGTTCTGCCTGAGAGAGAAGGTCAGCCGCAACAAAAACCGGATTAGCAGTTCGGTCAGCTATTATCAGTAATTCACTTGGTCCAGCGGGCATATCAATTGTGCATCCATCAGTATCAATGCTTACAAGAGATTTTGCCGCAGTTACATATTGATTACCGGGACCAAATATTTTATCCACCTTTTTCACTTTTTTTGTTCCATAAGCCATCACAGCAATCGCCTGTGCACCGCCAACTTTGTAAACTTCATCTATACCCAGACATTTTGCTGTATATAAAACAGCATCACTCAATTTTTCTCCATTACAAGGTGAACAGATCACTATTCTCTTGCATCCCGCAATTTTTGCCGGGATTGCTAACATAATTATAGTCGAAATCAATACTGCAGTGCCTCCGGGAATATACAATCCAACATTTTCAATAGGTGTGAATTTCCTTCCGCATAAAACTCCTTTAATAGTTTCCATGGAATAATTTCGGGGGAATTGCTTCATATGAAATTTTTCAATATTCCTTATGCTTAACCCGATTGCCTCTTTTAAGTCGCTCGATATTTTTTTCCCGGCATCAGACAATTCTTTTTTAGAGACTTTGATGGATTTACCAGTAAACCGGTCATACTTTCTTGCATATCGAATTACTGCATTATCACCATTCCGTTTTACATCACTTATTATCGGTTCAACAATTTTATAAATAGAATTATTGTCAATAGAAGGTCGTTTGAATAATTTTTCAATTTCTCTTCTATTACTTCTGTTGTAATTATAAATTTTCATAGAATTATATTCTCAATTGGTAAAAGTAATATACCAGAAGCACCGGCATCTTTTAATTGCTGATGTATCTTCCAGAACTGTTCAGATTGAATAACAGCATGAACGGCAATCATATTTTCATCTGCAAGAGGTAAAATTGTAGGACTGCTCAATGAAGGCACAATTTTTTTAATTTTATCGAGATTAGCTTTTGGTGCATTCATCATAAGATATTTAGAAGTTATCGCATTTAGAGCTGAATCGATTCTATTAAGAAGATCAATCAACTCTGTACTTTTTTTTGAATCGTGCTGAATATCTTTATTAGCAATCATTACTGACTCAAAGGAATAGACATCGAAAGATTTTTTCAATTTGTTAAACTTGAGCGTATTACCGGTCGAAACTAAGTCGAATATAAGATCGGCTACACCCAACGATGGAGCAATTTCCACCGAACCGCTTATCTCAACTATATCGGCATTAATTTTATTTTCAGCAAGGAATTTTCTAAGTAGATTTGGGAATGACGTAGCAATCCTCAATCCCTCCAGTTGGTTATATTCACCAATCTTCCTTTCCTCCGGTGCTGCAATTGCCAGATTACATTTACCATAACCGAGTTTGCGCAGAATTTGAACATCAGATTTTTTCTCGTAGAGAACATCTTCACCCACTATTCCGATATCTGCAACACCGTCATAAACATATTCAGGTATATCGTCATCTCTTAGAAATAAAATATCCAGCGAATAATTTCTGGCAGTGATGATAAGTCGTTCTGAATAATCCTCAATTTCCAATCCGCAATTTCTAAGAAGGGATAGCGACTTTTCAGTAAGTCTTCCATTCTTTTGAATAGCGAGTTTTAAGTTACCATTAAGCATAATATCTCCATAAAACAAAAAACCCCGGTAAGCGCCGGGGTTCAATTACATTAACTATATTAATTTATTTAAAGTCTACCAGCGCCTCTAAAAGGATGTTGCCAATGATGATGGTGCTGTGTATTCAGTTTTATATTCATTTTTTTCTTTAAGTTTGGTTACAAACATACAAAAATTTATTTTTCATGCAAATGATAATTTGAAGATAATATGAAATCATTTTTCGTTTCCGATCTTCACGGTAAAACGGACAGTTATACCAAGCTATTTAATTTCATAAAAAATGAAAGACCATCTCTTGTTTTGCTTGGAGGTGATTTACTTCCACATAGCTATCTACATTCCAGTTTCATTAAGGATTTTCTTGTAAAGAACCTTATTGAATTAAAATCTAAGATGCAGAATCATTATCCTAAAATTCTATTAATATTTGGCAATGATGATGCAAAATCAGAAGAAAATGATATAATAAATTATGCTTCTGATGGATTATGGGAATATATTCACTTTAAAACCGTAAGCATTAACAATTTGAGAATATCCGGTTATTCATTTACTCCTCCATCACCTTTTTTATTGAAGGATTGGGAAAAATATGATGTATCGAGATATGTTGACCTCGGTTGCATATCACCTGAAGAAGGAAAAAGAACAGTCGAAATTTCATCTGATGAAAAAAAATATTCTACTATAAAAAAAGATCTTGAAATTTTATTCGGTGAAGCAGATGTTAGTAATGATATCATATTATTTCACGGTCCTCCTCACAATTCAAAATTAGACCGTGCAGCCCTTGATGGAAAGTTTTTTGACCACATTCCACTCGATGTTAATGTAGGTAGTGTTGCAATAAGAAAATTTATTGAGACCAGGCAACCAAAGCTAACGCTTCACGGACATATACATGAATCTGCGCGATTAACCGGCAGCTGGAAAGACCGGATAGGAAACACAATCTGTTTTAGTGCAGCACATGATGGGAAGGAACTGGCACTAATAGAATTTGATACTGATAATTTATCTACCGCTAAAAGATTATTACTTTAATCTGTTTTACCTTTTAACCGTAATGGTCTGGCCGCATCTGTTACAGCACCAATTTTAGATGCATAGCTGTTTCTATTTTTAATATCTTCATCTGTTACTAAATGAATATCGAGAAGACCTTCGGATTTGTAACCGGTCCTAAGATAATTCATTTCACTAAGACATAAACTCCAGCCATCAAACCAGGATTTTAACAAATCTATATTGCATTTGTTCTTTTCAATGTGAACAATTAAATCGATATCGCTACCGGGTCCAGATACAGCATTTTTAGTACTGCCGAATACATAAATTCCTTTTACACCAAACTTATCTCCATCCAATTCAGATGCAATTTTTTCAGCCATTTTCATTCGCCATCGCCAGTGATCGCTTGTCTGATGCTCTACAATACCCTTTACTTCTCTTTCAGATTGAACATCCGAAGAAGGTTGAGTAAAGAATCCGATTGCTTCATCAATTTCCGCATTCACTGCAACTTTCAAAATATTACCACCTGTCATTTCAGAAACATCAATTACCATCACCGTATCATCCAGATAATCGTATTCGGGTACAAGCTGCGGATAGATATTATTTGATTTACTTAAAAATGTATCGTTAAATAAAACCCCATTATCATCCGGGTAAAGTGGTAAGTATCTTATATTCGCTTCAACTAAATCCTGGAAGAAGTGAGTTCCAAAAGAAAGATCCGGTACATAATTCCCTTTCTTGCGCGCAACTTCAATGAGCATTGCAGTGTTATTAATATCTGAATAGGTAACACTTACTCCAAGTTTAATATCGCCTCTGCTTCCCCATCTGCCCGGTCCCATTAGAATAAATTTCCGTTTAGGAAGAAGCTTATTTAATTTACCAACAGCTCTTCCAACAGCGAGCATTTTATTTCTATCGGAGAGCTCTGTATATTTTTGCGGATCAACATAAACCACATGAGTAATTTCAGGTACTTTTCCATTTGAAATGTGTCGATTAGCCGTAAACAATACTCTTTCAGAAGGAAGGTCTCTCGGGATATTATCTGCTGTTGTTTCACCATGAAAACTTTGCGGACGGCATTGCAATAAGTAGAAATCTACTCCGTTACTTACAAATTCTATGTCTATAGGTGTTTTCATTTTCGATTGCAGAATTTTTAAGATCGCATCCACCTTTTTGAGGAAGTCGGTTTTGTTTATCAGTCCGTCGAATGTTACAATATATTCTGTATTGGAATCCTCAATTTCGTATTTCAAAGGTTGACGAATCATATTTCCTTGCATAACAGAAAAAACATTTTCAAATGCCGGATATTTATTACCACACTCTTTGATTAGCTTACTAATAGGAATCGATTCGAACTCATTAGTCTTAAGGTTTATTACATCTATCTTCTTCGGCGAATACCGGATAAGTTCATCAGGAGAAATATTGATTTTTAATTTGGGTTGCCCCGGTGAAACCAGAACGGGATAGTCATCGCTCAAACGATCAACTGCCCTTGTACCTAAACCGGCAACAATACGCACTAATCCGTCTTCGCGTTTAATCCGCGGCGACCACCTGAATTCATTATTGCTGAATGCGACGCCCGCAAAAGCCGGTAAGAAATAATCTCCAACTTTTTCTCCAACAACTTCCTGAATCATTACACCCATTTCTTCGTGGAAATCGAGAAGACCACGTTCTGCTCTATATTCAATTGGATCGGGACTGAATGTAGAAGCATATACTTCCGCAATTGCATCCATCAACGCAGACAAACGCTGTGGTTTGGTTCCCTGATTTGCAAGGAATAAACTTTTATACTTTCCGGAAAATGCAGCACCCATTTGATCTTCAAGTAAGCTTGAGCTTCTAACTACAAGAGGATTTTCTCCAAGATCATCGAGTGCAACAGATAATCCTTTTAATATGTCCGGTGGAAATTCCGAATTCTTGAACAATTGAACAATGTGCGGATATTCAATTCTAATTTCGTCAACTTCTTTGTATTTCTGTTCGAATACTTCTTCGAGGTTATTATACTGCATGAAATAAAGAACTCCATCTGAAGTAATGAACCAGGTTTTAGGAGTTTTTATATCACGCAATAATTCAATCTGTTCACTTTCTTTTTGAAGAATATGATAGGCAAGAAAAATTCCCGCACTCTTTCCTCCTAACTTACCATGACTGCCGGGAGGAAAAATCATTTTATCAATGAGTTTGTAAAAATCAGTTAGCTTAACATATTCTTTAGCTATACTAATATATTCAAGCTGTTCCGTAAAAAATCTTCTTAACAGCGATACCCGCAATCCTTTGATTGTAGAAGGAGGAAGTTCAAACTTCTCCGGAGCCATGTGATAATATTTTCTTATTGCATCAGCAATTTCTGTAAGGGATGTATCCTGGCTTTCCACAACTTTAATTAGTGAGCTCGATTTATCTTCCTGAATCCATTTCTGAATTCTGCTTAGAATTACATCATCTGGAAGGTTTTCATCAGCCAGCCGTTGAATAGTTTCAACATACTGATCGTAATTAACAATCTTTTTTACTTTTAACGGTTTATTCTCATCTTCAGTTGAATCTTCTTCTCCAGCTCGTCTTGCAATACTCGTATGCTTCATTAGCATTTCTGCTTCTTCAACTCCCTTCCAGCATAAAAGATGAAGCATCTTTCTCATCAAACTAATAAACAAATTAGGATCTGTTTTTCGAATCATATCAAGTACAATCCGCCATTCCCCTTTAGATTTTCCCTGAACTGATTCTCTTGCAACTTTGAATTCATTAAATACAGTTTTCAGTTTTTGATGTAATATAAAGTGACCTAATCTTTCTGCAATAGTATCAAGTAATTTTTTCTCTTCTTTTAAGAATGGACCGATATGCGCCTGAGGCATATCTTCTAAATAAAACACAGAAATTGAACCAACTTTTTGTTCCTGAACTACAATATCAGAAGTGATCTGCCATTTTGTTTCTTCAAAATCGCTTGTTTGATAAAAGATGTCACCATAGATCAGTTTTGCTTTGCAGACATTTGGGAACTGCCATGCCTGGGGTATCGCATTAATAACAGTGTGAAATGCCTGACGCAAAGAAATATCGGATCGATTTAAGCTGTCTTCAATTGTATATAGACAGTTTAGTTCCTTTGCTCTTTCCTGAAGTTCTAATACTAAATTGTCTATTGGTTTCTGTTCTCTCGTCATTTTTTAATTACTCCAAGTCCCTTTCTTCCATCAACTTTTATTTTGAGAGGATTATTAAGTTTAACATGTCTTACAAATTCTGTTTCATTTACTAATGTTTGATTATTGAGCCATTCCCAATCTATTGCAAACTTACCATCATAATTTATTGAAAAATAACAAACGTTAAAACTGGATAGATTATGAAAGAAGTGAGATCCCTGACTAAGCTCAACATTAATTCCAAATAAAGTTGATTCAACAATCACTTTAGCTCCGGCAATCTGACTCCAATCAATTGGAATTCCAAGCCATGGGTCTGATGAACCCCATCTTCCAAATCCAATTAACAAATATGGATGATTCTCTTTTACAAGAATTTTATTTATTGAATCAAGTTCCAGTGCAATTTTCTGTGTAAATTTTTTATCGAATTTATCAGGATTAACGAATACAACATCACTAATATTTTCTATAATACCATTACCCATTACCCTATTGGATGCAACTAACAAGTCCTCACTTTCCAATTCCGAACTATCTATTTCAACCTCTTCGACCGAAACAACCATCGGGCGTACCTGTAAAAATCCGAAATGGAGTTTATCAGTCTTCTTATCGATTGTTACAGCGAATTCAATTTCTACGGGATTTTCTAACGCATCGGAAGAGATCTTCATAATTTTTTTTATCAAATCATTAAAACCAAAATCGTTCATATACAAGAGAGGCATAAAGTTTATTATTCTCGGTCCATCGGCACCTACACCCATTACAATTTTATTTGAGCGGGAATCGTATGTAGAAGCAGAATGAATTAATGTGTTATCGTAATCAGCTTCCTGTAAATTGTTAAGTATCAAAAACTCAGTTTCCTTTGTTGGATCGTAATCAACAAGCGTATTCATATTAACTGACCAGAAAGTAGTTTGAGTTGTATTCAGCATATCCTTGGGATCTCCGAAAGGAGGAGGCGACTTTGGATATGCCGGACAGTAGGTCCACACAATTCCGCCATCAACAATTGTTTTTCCTAATCCCAATGCAAGGTTTACAACGCCCTGCTCAGGTTTCGATTTACCTGAGGGATAAAAATTAAACGATCTTGCTACACCTGATATATGGGGATAGTAACGGAGATTTCTCGTTTGACCAACAACTTCCTGAATTATGACAGCCATTTTTTCTTCATTAACGGAATGACTTGAAACTGTGAAATAAACTTTTGATGCTTTAAAGAAAGTGGAAGCATAAACAAATTTTACTGCTTCAATAAGTTTATTGAACCGGGTATCGAGACTGGGTTGATTATTGGGAATCATTTTAGTTGCATAGATTCCGGCAAAGGGTTCATACTTTGCATCCTCAAGCATACTGGATGACCTGACGGCAAGAGGTACTTTTACTTTTTCAATTATCGTTCTAAGATCTCCCAGTATTTCAACAGGCAAATCGGCTTTCAAGAATTCATTAATAATTTTGTAGTCGGATTCTTCGTTAATTGCAAAATCGAAGAGATTATTTCTCTCCATAAATGCATCGAAGATAGATGTTCTTAGAACTACCATTTTAGGAATGTTAACTACTGCATTAGGGAATTCCTGAGGATTGATATTATTATCTATAATTTTTTTTATAAATGCCAGACCGCTTGCTTTACCGCCGAATGAACCATCGCCAATCCATGAGAAACTCTCTTCCAATTCGAAGAAACCACGTGTGAATTGTGGAAGCTGAATATTTTTATTTTCGTTATCCAATCAATTCCTGTAATAAATAAAAAACCGGAAATTGATAATTCAACTTCCGGTTGCAAAATAAAAGAACTGTCTTAATTTTCAAAGAGATTAACTATTCTTATACCCATCCTCTGTCTTTACATGCCTGGGCAACACGGCTAACAGAAATAACATATGCAGCATCTCTCATATAAAGATTTCTCTTTCTTGCCAGTTCACTAACTGCTAAATAAGCAGAAGTCATTTTAACATCTAGTTTACTTAGAACTTCGTCGCGCTCCCAGTAATAATTCATATTACATTGAACCTGTTCGAAGTAGCTGCAAGTAACACCACCGGCGTTTGCAAGGAAATCCGGTATTACAAAAATTCCTCTTTCGTGAATAACTTTATCTGCTTCTGGAGTTGTAGGACCATTTGCGCCTTCAGCAATAATTTTAACACGTTTGGAAATTTTATTAACGTTATCTCCTCTAACCTGATTTTCTAAAGCGCATGGAAGCAGAATATCAACATCCTGTTCAATCCATGCTTCACCATCAAGTACTTCGTAACCAAGTTCTTTAGCTTTAACCTTATCAATTCCACCGAACTTATCTGTAATTTTAAGAAGTTCATGAAGATCAATTCCGGTTTTTCTTCTGAAGGTATAAGAACATTGATCACCCTGATCCCAGCTGGAAACACAAATAACTTTACCACCTAACTTTACATATAACTCTATAGCGTATTGAGCAACATTACCAAAACCCTGAATAGCAGCGGTTGTATCTTCCGGTCTAATTCCTAATTCTTTAAGAGCTTCTCTAACAGTAAAGATAACACCATAACCTGTAGCTTCAGTTCTTCCAAGCGATCCTCCCATTCCAACAGGTTTTCCTGTAATAAATCCGGGATATTTTGCACCGCTGATTGCTTCAAATTCATCGAGCATCCATAACATATGTTGAGCGTTAGTCATAACATCGGGAGCTGGAACATCATTAAGCGGACCAACATTCTTTGCTAATTGACGTACAAAACCCCGGCAGATATGTTCCTGTTCCTGCATACTTAAATGATGAGGGTCGCATATTACTCCACCCTTTCCACCGCCTAAAGGGATATTTACAACTGCGCATTTCCATGTCATCCACATTGCTAATGCTCTAACTGTATCAACTGTTTCCTGTGGGTGAAAACGGATTCCTCCTTTACAGGGACCGCGTGAATCATTATGCTGAACTCTGAATCCTCTAAATACTTTCGTTGTTCCATCATCCATTTTAACCGGAATACTGAAGTGATATTCGCGTAATGGATTTCTTAAAAGATGACGAGTTGCTTCTTCAAGGTTTAGAATTTCTGCAACTTTGTCGAATTGAGCTTGCGCCATTTCAAAGGGATTAAATTCTTTACTTGCCATTGATAACCTCGGACTGAATTATGTTTAAGAATCAACCTGGAGAACCAATCAGATTAACTTCCCTTGTTGTCAATCTATGGCTCGTTTACAATCCAAGTCCTAAAATTTGCACACGAAAAATAGACAGTATTGCCTTCTTAAACAAACAAAAACGGACTGAATATAATTAATCAAATTCAATTTACATCTATAAAAATAAATTACTTCAAAAAATGAATATTCGATTGATTTTTGAGCATTTCCGTAGCTTTTTCGGGTGTTAAATCCCTTTGAGGCTGAGCAAACATTTCGTAACCAACCATAAATTTTTTTATCGTTGCCGATCTAAGTAACGGAGGATAAAAATGAATGTGCCAGTGCCATTCCCGGTAATCAATTCCATCCGTAGGTGCCTGATGAATTCCCATGGAATATGGAAAAGAGGTAGAGAATAAATTATCGTATCTGGTTGTAATTTCTTTTAAAGATTCTGCTAATAAACTCTTTTCTTCTAAATCCAGTTTAAGAATATTTTGTGAATGATGTTTTGGAATAACCACTGTTTCGAATGGCCACGTAGCCCAGTACGGTACAAGTACAATAAAACTCTGATTCTCAAAAATTATTCTCTCTTTTTTCTTTTTCTCATGAATTAAATAATCGCATAGAAGGCAATATTTCTTTTTAGAAAAATATTTTTTCTGTTCTTCAGTTTCTTTTGCCGCTTCATTTGGAATTGAATATTGAGCCCATATTTGTCCATGAGGATGGGGATTACTGCATCCCATTAACTCCCCTTTGTTTTCGAAAATGGTAACATAATTTATCCGGTCGTTTTTAGAAAGTTCAGCAAATTCATTTATCCATGTATCAATAACATTGATTATACTGACATTATCTAAGCGGGCTAATGTAAGATCATGCCCTGGTGAATAACAGACTACTCTGCAAATACCGGGTTCGGATTTAGCTACAAGGAGGTCAAATTCATTTTGCTCATCAGGAGAATTATCCAGAATCATTGCACTAAAATCATTATCAAATACAAAAGTTGATTTATAAACCGGATTCTTTTTGCCACCGGCTCTTTCATTACCCGGGCATAAATAACAATCCTCTTCATATTTACTTTCCGATTTAATAATATCCGGTTCAACTTTACCTTGCCAAGGTCTCAATGTTCTATGGGGTGAAACCAAAACCCACTCACCGGTTAAAATATTTTTACGTAAATGCGGAACCGTTTCCAGTTTGTTCATATTACCTATTCTCTTTTCGTTTGGAATTAATTATAAAACTATTCTATTTTATTAATTAGTTTAACAATAATTATCTAAAAAATAATAAAAGGTATTAAGATGAAAAACATTTTTAAATTATCAATCATCATTATTCTTCTTACCTCACTTCTTCCGGCACAATCAATAAAATATCCTGTTACAAAAAAAATCGACCATACAGATAATTATCACGGAACAATAGTTTCCGATCCATACCGATGGCTGGAAGATGATCAATCATCTGAAACTAAAAAATGGGTTGAAGTACAAAATCAATTAACATTCGATTATCTTGGAAACATTCCGTTCAGGGATAAAATTAAAAGCCGGCTTACCGATCTATTCAATTACGAAAAATTCTCTGCACCAACCAGGGTTGGTGAATATTATTTTTTCTCTAAAAATGACGGGCTTCAGGAACAAAGTGTTATTTATATTCAGAAAGGTCTGGACGGTGAACCCGAAATATTTTTAGATCCCAATAAGTTTTCGAATGACGGTTCAATCAGTCTTGCCGGACTAAGTTTTTCTAAGGATTATAAATATGCTTCCTATATGATTTCCAAAGGCGGTTCGGACTGGCGCGAAATTTTTGTTATTGAAGTGGCAACTAAAAAATTACTGACCGATCATATTAAGTGGTCCAAATTTAGCGGAATGGCCTGGTATAAAGACGGATTTTATTACAGCAGATACAGCGAACCTGCACCCGGCGATGAACTTAAACAGGCGAATGAATATCAGAAATTATATTACCATAAACTCGGCACACCACAATCTGAAGATGCTTTGGTGTGGGAGGATAAAGAAAATCCGAAGAGACTATTTGGAGCGTTCGTAACAGATGATCAGAAATATTTATTGATAAATGTTGCTCAAGGTTCATCCAGCTATAATGGACTGATGTATAAGGACATTCAAAACGATGGTGGGATTAATTGGTTGTTCGATAAATTTGATGCACGCTATTCAATAATTGATAACATCGATAATAAATTACTTATACTTACTAATTATGAGGCGCCAAATAACAAATTAATCCTGGTCGATCCCTTAAACCCGGGAAAAGAAAATTGGTCAACCATCATCCCCGAATCTAAAAATGTTATTCAGGGAATTTCTATCCTGGATGAAAAATTATTAATCACTTATCTGGAAGATGCTAATAGTAAAGTTCGTGTATATAATAACACGGGTAAGTTTCTACATGAAGTAGAATTGCCAACTTTAGGTACAGTTTCTGGATTCGGAGGTAAGAAAACAGACACAGAAACTTTCTATACCTTTACTTCGTTTACTTATCCACCAACTATTTTTAAGTATGATGTAAGGAACAATAAATCGGAATTGTTCAGAAAATCGAATCTAAAATTTGATGTTACCGATTACGAAACAAAACAGATGTTTTACGAAAGCAAAGATGGGACCAAGATTCCTTTATTCATTGTACATAAAAAGGGATTAAAACTGGATGGAAATAATCCGGCATTATTATACGCATATGGTGGATTTAATATTTCAATGCAACCGGGTTTTTCAGAAGCTCGTATTCCATTACTGGAAAACAATGTTGTTTATGCAATGGCATGTTTACGTGGTGGAAGCGAATACGGAGAGGATTGGCATAAAGCCGGAATGTTAGAGAAAAAACAAAATGTATTCGACGACTTTATTGCTGCAGCTGAATGGTTAATCAAAAATAAATATACATCACCTGAAAAACTTGCAATACAAGGTGGTTCAAACGGCGGTTTGTTAGTTGGTGCAGTTGTTAACCAACGTCCAGAACTTTTTAAGGTTGCATTTCCACAAGTGGGTGTAATGGATATGTTAAGATTCCACAAATTTACAATTGGATGGGCGTGGGTATCTGAATATGGCTCGAGCGATAACCCTGATCAATTCAAATTTTTAAATGCATATTCACCATTACATAATATTAAGAAGCGCAATAATTACCCGGCAACATTAGTAACAACAGCCGATCACGATGATAGAGTTGTTCCAGCTCATTCGTTTAAATATACTGCAACACTTCAGGAAAATAATGTTGGTAAAAATCCAACTCTTATCAGGATAGAAACTAAAGTTGGACATGGTGCCGGAACAAGTACTTCTAAAACTATTGAGTTGTATGCCGATATGTGGTCATTCATGCTTTATAATATGGGAATCAACATAAACTATTGATGGGTAAATAAGTATATAGTTAATAAAATAAAGAGGTAATATGCCCGGAATTAATTTGACCGCTGCATTAAGATCCGAGTATCAGAGCTTATTCGATACTTGCAACATAAGACCTGAGAAATTATCAGAGATTGAAAAAATTATTCAAAAGATTACCAACAATAAAACCAGATATGAAAATGTTGGCGCACAATTAAGCATACCCTGGTATGTAATTGCTTCAATACATAATATGGAAAGCTCACTTAACTTTAATTGTCATTTACATAATGGCGATTCATTAACCGCAAGGACAAGAAATGTTCCGGCCGGTCGTCCGTTAACCGGTAATCCACCTTTTACATGGGAAGAGAGTGCAAGAGATTCTCTTACATTACAGCGACTTAATATCTGGAGTGATTGGTCAATACCGGGCATCCTGTATAAAATTGAAGAATATAATGGATGGGGTTATAGAAACCGTCATCCGGAAGTTTTAACTCCCTATTTATGGAGCGGATCGGTTCATTATGTCAAAGGTAAATTTGTTGCAGATGGAAGGTGGTCTGATACTGCCATTTCAAATCAAATTGGTGCTGGAGTTATAATAAGAAGACTCGTTGAAAAAAATTTGATATCATTTAACAGAATTGAAATTGAAGATTCTAATAAGCCTCTGGTTTATTATTCATCTAAGAAAATTGAGCATGGTGAAAGGTTACAGGAGTTCTTAAATCAATTCCCTGATATTTATTTATTAATTGATGGAATAATTGGCGAGAAAACTTCGGATGCTCTAAAACTTGTAACAGGTAATTACCTTTATGGTGATCCAAGAGTATAATTTTTTTCGAATATTCATACACAAATTAATAAGGATTTGGAATGATAATAAAAACTCTCAAACAACTTAGAAGAATTACTATTGGTGTTGTTGGCTTTACTGTTATTATTATTGGTTTATTTATGATCGTATTACCGGGTCCAGCATTCATTGTTATTCCTGTAGGACTTTCGATATTAGCAACGGAATTTATATGGGCTAAAAAGTTAAGGGATAAATTGAAAGATAGAATTTCTCAAATGATACCAAAGAAAAAATGAAAAAATAATTTTATTACTCACATAATTTTTGCTGAATAGGCAAAGGAGTTCAAGAATTAATTCTTAAGTTATTCCTTAAAGAACATCCTGGGAAAAATTTTAAGTAATGGAAATGCCGATTTAATTTTTTTAAAAATATTTTTATTATAGAGCAAGTTCAACAAACCTTTCATTCCCAGGTATATTTTTTCGCTGTATGGATGCCACCAGATCTGTTTTTTTGCAAATGATAACAAGTCCTTAACAATTACCATCGGTTGAGTCATCTCATCAAATCCTAATTTCCCGTGTGTTCTACCTATCCCCGATTCCTTAAATCCACCCCATGGTGTTTCTGCCAATCCATGACTCATAAGATGATCATTAATAGTCACCACACCGGCTTTAATCTGCATTGCAATTTTTTCTGCTTTCTTTTTATTTTTCGACCAGACCGAGCCAGTCAATCCTAAATAAGAATCATTTGCAAGTTTGATAGCATCCTCAATTCTATTGTATTTCATTACTCCTACCAAAGGGCCGAATGTTTCATCTTTCATAACCATCATATCATGATTTACATTAGTTAAAACTGTAGCCGGAATAAAATTCTTTCCAAGGTTTTTGGGTAATTTGGATTGAGCAAATATTTCAGCACCTTTTTCAAGTGCATCTTTTATGTGAAGGTTAACAGTATCAATTTGTTTAATTGTAGTCATACAACCCATTTGTGAATTGTAATCGTCGCCAATGTTTATGTTCAGATTATCAATTTTAGTTTTCAGGATTTCCATAAACCGGTCATAGATTATTTCATGAACATAAATTCGTTCAACACCCCCGCATGATTGCCCGGCATTTTGAAATCCAGCCCATAAAGCTCCCATTGCAGAACGATAAGGATCAGCGTCTTCACAAACAATCATCGCATCATTGCCACCTAACTCCAGACAAATAGGTGTTAAAGTTTCGGAAGCTTTCTTCATCAAATATTTTCCAACTGAAACTGATCCTGTAAAAAATAATTTATTAATACTGCTTTCTAATAAAGCATCACCGGCAATTTTTCCGGGAAGATTTACAAAGTGAAATAAATTTTTGGGAATTCCTGCATACTCAATCGCATTTTTTAATTCCAATCCAACCATTTGTGTTTCTGAAGCAGTTTTTAGAATGACAGCATTACCTGCTAATAATGCCATTACAACTTCAGAAAAAGGGATTGCAAAAGGATAATTCCATGGTGATATAATCCCGACGACACCAAAAGGGACCCTGATAATTTTTCCCCGTTTATAAATTAGAATCACATTTCCAAAACCGGTTTTTTTGGGAGCAAGAAATCTCTTTGCATTGTTGCAATAATAAGAAACAGCCATTGCCGCCGGCACTACTTCAGTAGCAATAGCTTCAATTAATGTTTTGCCATTATCCCTGGAAATTGTTTCAGCAAGTTTGTCTGTGTTATTTACAAGATATTCTCTAATTTTTTTTACAATTTTTATCCGCTTTACAATTGATAATTTAGCCCATTCTTTTTGTGCTTCGCTTGCATTCTTAACAATATCTTTCAATTCACTTACTTCAGTAAGGCGGGATCTCCCTATCTCTAAATTTATTGCGGGGTTATAACAAATGGTTTCGTTTTGATTTGTCATTTCCATTTTTTTCTCTTTTTGATTAATCAACTTTCAGACGGTATAAAATTATAAATAATTTATTAATTTAGAATGAGAATAAAAAGTTATTATTATGACACAACAGGATAAAAGCAATTACTTCAAAGGACTTCTTATACTTATAGGAAAGGACAGGAAAATTTCTGAACAGGAAAGAATCATTTTATGCCAGGTTGCCAAAATTTTGGGTTTTAACAAAGAATTTTGTGATAATGCAATTTCGGAACTACTAGATAACGAATATATAATTGAATCCCCGCTCGAATTTTCAAACCTGGAGATTGCTAAATCATTTGTTATAGATGGAATTAGAATTGCATTTTCCGACAAAGAAATTCACATCTTCGAGTTGAACTGGTTGAAAAGTGTTTCGGAAAAAAATTCTATTGACAAAGAATGGTGCATCCAGAAATACAATGATAATCAAAGCAGTAAGCATGAATCAGAAAAATTTCAGATTGAGATTTTTTTAGAGTCCGAAGACCAAACTGTTTCTTAATACTTTTCTATACTATTGTATAATATACAATTAATATTTCCAGCTTCTTTGCCTATTAGTACATACACGAAGTTCATAATCAATTGGTTATTCAATTAACCATTTTGCGGAAAGGGGGGGATTCGAACCCCCGGTCCGACGAAAGCCGGACAACGGTTTTCGAGACCGCCGCATTCAACCACTCTGCCACCTTTCCTTTTCATTTTCCTTCCAACAATCAAAAATAATAAAAATATTTTATGTTCTACTTATCAAATAGATGTTATCTTAAATTTTTTTGTCTGATTGCTAATTAATATATTTGTAATATAATTATGGAGAGGTGCAGGAGTGGTTGATCTGGCTTCCCTGGAAAGGAAGTGTACCTGTAAGGGTACCGAGGGTTCGAATCCCTCTCTCTCCTCTACTTTCGTTTTTTATTTTACAAGGATATTATGATAATTTCTGACGTTATTAAAAACAATAAGAGATTGTATTATAATTCCTCAAGTAATTTCTTCTCTATCCTAATATTTTTTTCAATTATTGCACTCAAAATTAATGCTCAAACTATAAAAGAAAATTGGGTTCCGGTAAACACGAACAATTCTAATAAAATATTTATAAACACAATCGGATTGGAAAATTTTAAAGATAATGACATCTATGTATGGATTCTGGAAGAAAATGATCCTCCAATAATAATGGAAGGAATTGATGCTAAGATTTATAAAACAAAAACTTACTTCCTATTAAATAAGTACATTAAGCGATACAGCATTTTACAAATAATTTTTTATGATGCCAAAAACAACGTGATAAAAAGTTACAACTATTCAAGAAATACAGATAACCCCGATTTTAAATATAGTTCACCGATACTCGAAGGATCGAACGTTTCGTTAGTTTTATTAAAATGTGTTGAGATAAATTCATCACCTAAAAAATAATTTATTTAAATTCTTGAATTAAATAGCTTTTCCCGCCTAAAAGATTCATCTGCCTTATGATATCATCTCTTCTGGAAATTATGTATCCACTTGGTTTAGCCGGATTTCTTTTTTTAGGATTTGGTAAAATTGCAGCAATTGTTGCTGATTCAGCTATTGTCAATTTAGAAGGACTTTTCTTAAAGTGAAAGTTCGATGCAGATGATGCACCGTAAATTCCTTTACCCATTTCAGCTATATTTAAATATGTTTCAATAATTCTCTTTTTGCTCCATAGTAATTCAAGTAATAAAGTATAGTAAGCTTCAAATCCTTTACGGATTAAATTTCTTTCAGACCATAGAAATAAATTTTTTGCTACTTGCATACTTACTGTGCTGGCTCCTCTTTTCCTCTTCCGGTATGTATTCTCCTTCATAGCTTTTTCTATTTGTTCAAAATCGAATCCGAAATGGTCAAAAAATTTCTGATCTTCAGAAGCTATTACTGCAAGTGGTAGGTAAAAAGATACATTTTCAATACTGACCGGTTTATATTTTATATCAGCCGAACTGAAAAGAGAACCAATAGGGTTTTCAATATTCTGATAAATGAAAGCTGTACTTGCCGGATCAATAACCCGGAAAACAATTGTTACTAAGACATTATATAGTATGAAGATTAGCGGAACTAATAAAATTTGTTTAACTACGCCAAAAATCCTTTTAGGCAATGATTTATCGTTCATATGTTTGTGGTAAGGTTTTAAAAATATTTTAGTAAATAAACAACCGAATAATTTTTTAGCAAAATTAAACTAATTCTATCAATTAAATGTTGTTAAATCATAGATAATTAAATAATTTTCGGACAATTAATCACATTAAATCAGGAGATACAAATGATATCAGAAAAAATGCAAAAAGCATTAAATGATCAAATTAATGCAGAATTATTTTCATCGTATTTATATCTATCAATGGCAACATATTTTGAAGCGGAAAATTGGATCGGTTTTGCCGGCTGGATGAAGAAACAATCCAGTGAAGAATACGATCATGCAATGAAATTTTTCCATTACCTTACAGAAGTTGGAAGTAGAGTAACTTTAGAAGCTCTTGAAAAACCAAAAACAGCGTGGAATTCTCCTCTCGAAGCATATGAGGAAGCACATAAACACGAGCTCTATATTACAAAGAGGATTAATGACCTTGTCTCCCTTGCCCAATCCGAAAAAGACTATGCAACGAATAATTTTTTACAATGGTTTGTTAATGAACAGGTTGAAGAGGTTTCTTCAGTTGATCAAATTGTAAATAAATTTAAGTTAGTTGGAGATAATAAAGTTGCGCTCTATATGCTCGATAAAGAATTAGGTAGCAGAGCAGGTTCATAATTGCCTAAAAAAGCGGTTAATGACCGCTTTTTTTATTTTCATAAAAGAAAATTTTTCGTTTTTTATAATTTTTTTATACATTTGGCATTAAAAATTTGGAAAAAAAGAGGAAATAATGGCTCGTAAATGTCAGGTTACTGGTGTTGGTCCGGTTAGTGGTCACAGCATTTCCCATGCTCATAATAAAAGTAAAAGAAGATTTCTACCAAATCTCCAGAAAAAGAGAATCTGGGTAAAAGAGTTGAATAAATTTGTGACTGTAAGAGTTTCGGCCAGCGCATTAAGAACTATCGCAAAAAATGGTACTTCTCAAATTGCCAAACTTGTCAAAGAGAAAAAAATTAAAGCTAGATAGTTTTACTACCCCCTTTTTGGGGGTTTTTTATTTCAGCAAAGTTTGATTTTCTTAATTCACCAACCTAATTTTTGCCCCATTAAACAATAGTCTGAGTATTAAAAGTGAAAAATAAATTTTTTATTTATTCAATATTAGTTTTTGTCTTAATTATCTCATCAAATAAAAATTCTGCACAAAGTATAAACAAAGAATTAAATAATATTTATCAAAATGTTGCAGATTCTATAATTAGCCGTTCATTATTCGAACAAAGAGGTTATGAATGGTTGAAAGAACTTTGTGAAATTGGTCCTCGATTAAGCGGTTCCGAAAATTCTTTGAAAGCTATTTACTGGGCAAAGAATAAAATGGAAAGCCTCGGATTCGATTCAGTTTGGTTACAACCCGTTATGGTTCCCAAATGGGTCCGGAATGATATTGAAACTGCTATAGTCTCCTTTTCAAAAAAGTATAATGGAAGGATTCTACATATTGCTTCATTCGGAGGAAGCATCGCAACACCTATCAATGGTATTACCGCTGAAATTGTAGAAGTAAAGTCATTTGATGAACTACGTTCTATTGGTGAAAAAGTTAAAGGTAAAATAGTTTTTTTCAATAGACCTTTTAACAACGGGCTGGTCAGTACATTTGAAGCTTACGGCAAAGCAGTTGATCAGAGAACTCAAGGTGCAATTGAAGCTTCAAAATATGGTGCCACTGCTTCTATTGTCCGATCTGTAACTTCTAAAAAGGATTATGTACCACACACCGGTGTTATGTATTACGATAATTCACTACCTAAGATTCCACATGCTGCAATAAGTGTTTTAGATGCCGACTTTCTGAGTAATGCAATTAAAGAGGAACCTAATTTAAAAATTACACTTACAATGAATTGCGAAAATTTACCTGATGTACTTTCCTATAATGTTATTGGCGAAATAAAAGGCAGCCAGTATCCCGATGAACTAATAGTAATAGGCGGACATTTTGATAGCTGGGATAAAGGCTGCGGTGCACACGATGATGGTGCACCATGTATCCAAACAATGGAAGTACTTGATTTATTTAAGCGTTTGGATCTTAAACCAAAACGAACATTAAGATGTGTATTATTCATTAATGAAGAAAATGGTTTAAGAGGTGGAATTGAATACGGGAAATATGCTGATTCAGTTAAAGCAAATCATCTCGCGGCAATCGAAGCAGACCGTGGTGCATTCACTCCAAGAGGTTTTAATGTAACAACCGATTCTACTACGATTTTAAAATTACAAGAATGGCTTCCTGTATTAAATAAGGCGCATATCGATTGGATAAGACCCGGTGGAAGCGGTGGAGATGTTGCACAAATAAAAAATGCTAAAGCTCTATTTGGATTTGTACCGGACGACCAGCGGTATATGGATCTTCATCATTCGGCAAACGATGTTTTTGAAACTGTTCACCCAAGAGAAATGCAACTTGGAACTGCTGCAATGGCTATTCTAGTTTACCTTTTAAGTGAAGTCGGTTTATAAAAAAAAGCCCGATGTCACAACATCGGGCTTTTTTGTTCTTTTACTTAGAGAATCTATCTTCTTCTTTCATTGCTTCTTTCATTACTTCTATCATCAGACTTTCGTTCTCTGCTTGTATTAGTCCGTTCCGATTTTTCAACTGATCTTGAAGGTGTTTCATTACGGTAGCTTCTCGATTCAGATTCCCGTTTATATTCACGATTCGAAGAAGTTTCAGGATTCTTTCTAACCTCTTCCCTTCTTGGAATAATTTCAACATTCCGATTATTTCTTTCTTCTATGTTTCTCCTTTCAATCCGGGGTTCCTCAACTCTATTTTTAGGTTCTTCATTTCTGGGAGTAATTTTTCGTTCTTCATTTCGTGAATTTCTTTCAGTATTGTCTCTAAAAATATCTCTTCTATCATTACCTTGATTCTCACCTGTCCGGTTATTTGTGTCCATGGTTCTATCATTATTACGTTCATTCCTTACTTCCCGATCACCCGATGGTCTCTCATTTATAACTATTTTTTCTGCATCAAGTGAGCTTCTTCTTTCTGCTCTTTTTATTTCTACATTTTTAAGATCACGGGAATTTTCAATTTCTCGATCACCTGGTTTGTATGAGTAAACTTTCTCATCAATCGATTTTCTAGAACGATTATATTTTTCCATATCATTTATTTCAGAAATATTTCTTTCGGCAATTCTGTAACCCGATCTTCTTTCGATATACGATCTATCAATTCCTCCATTTATAATTCTATCTCTATCAGAGTAATAGTTGTTTCTATATTTTGTTCGCGAAAATATTTTATAATTTCTGCTATAATCAATCAGATAATAATTTAATCTGTGATTATGAAAATGTCTGTATGTAACAAAGTTCCAGTATGAGTGATGAGATCTCCAGTTAATTGAGAAATAGATACCAAAACCAATTCGAAACTGAGCATATGGTGGTAAAGGTGCCCAACCGATATAATCATCATCGTATCTCCATTCAACCCATGCTGGTCCCCAAACATTATCAGGTATCCAGATCCATCCGTAATAGTCATCGTAGTACCATCTACCATAATGATAAGTTGCCCAACCAAATGGCTCGTATGAATCCCAGTACCAGCCGTATTTTGTCCAGCTCCATCGACCAATTGAATAAGGACGCCAGTATGAATGAACAGAATTTGGACGCCATACAATTAATCCGGCATCTAGTTCAATCCACTCCCCATACGGACTTAATGATGAATAAAACATTCCAATTGAAAATGAACCGATTCGTGGTTTAGCTTCGAATTGTGAAGCAGAAACCAGGAATAATATTATTGTTAATGTTATTAGCTTTTTCATGACTCACCTCACTATGACGTTCGTTTATGAAATGTCAACTAATGTGCCATCGCGATTAGCAAACTTTTATTCATTTTTGGCGTTAAAGTAATGTTTTATGTTCAGTCTTGAAGACATTTTCATACAGAATTAAGTACATTTTTTGTGAATCTTTTCTATCGCTTATTAATCTTATATATCGAAAAACTGGAGAATACTTATGCCTTTATCCTGGCTAATGGAAAGAATTAACATAGTAGGAATTGACTACATCAATTTTATTGAACAGACCCAACAAAAATTAGTTAACCATGAGTTTAAGAATAATGATAAATACAACGTTACAAAGCTAAACTTGCAGCGTAGTAATAGAATTTCCAAAACTTATCAGATTAACGAGCAATTAAAGGATTTAATTAAATTATTTGATCGCACTCAAACTTGGATGGTTATAACTGAAGATTGGTGCGGTGATTCTGCACAGAACTTACCATACATTGTAAAAATTGCTGAATTGAATCCGCTAATAAATTTAAGAATATTATTGAGGGACCAAAATCTTGATGTAATGGATTTATACTTAACAAGTGGAAAAGCCAGAAGTATTCCTAAACTTGTTGCATTCGATGAAAATGGTAATGAATTATTTCAATGGGGACCAAGACCAAAAGCAGCTCAGGAAGTAGTTGACCAGGCAATTAAAAATGGACTCGATAAAAACGAATATTTAGAAAAATTACATATATGGTATTCAGAAGACAAAGGTCGCACACTTGAAAAAGAATTTTCGATTCTTGTTAGCAATATATTGTGTAATTGATTAATCCAGGCTTAGTGAATAATTGACAGTTATCTTAGAATCTACATCAACGCCGCTATTTTTTGCAGAAACAAATTTGGTTCTTAAGATTGCTATTTCCAGAGCATCATCGCACCCATAACCGACACCCTTAATTACTTTCGTATCTCTAACAATCCCATACTTATCCACATCAGCTTCGATTATAATTTCACCTTTTATTTTTAATCGCTTTGCAACAGACGGGACTTCAAATTTTTCAATAATTGCATCAACCCCGCCAATCGGTCTTGGACAAACCTGTTCATTACATTTTATTGTGAGAACATTTAACGGTTTATTACTTACCGGGTTTTCAATTTTTGTTTTAACTTCTGTGTTTTTACTCCCATTAATTTCATTATTACTCTGAATAAGTGAGCGGTCAAAAATCTTGAATTCAATGTTAAGTGTAACTTTAGATTCAACAACTTTACCAAAATTTTGACCGGGTATAAACTGAGTTTTTTTAACTGCTTCTTCAGCCGCTTCATCACATCCAAGACCTATACCTTTCAAAATTTCTGTAGCCACGACATCACCTTTTTCGTTAACAGTAACAATTAAAGTAACTGTTCCTTCCAATCCATATAATAATGCATGTTCTGGATATACTAACTTATCCTGTATTGAATTCAAACCTCCAACGGGAACGGGACAAATTTCTACATCACAGATTAGTATTGTTCTTCTTTTATTGAAAACCTGTTGCTGTCTATTACCCGCTTGATAAGCTTCAATAGGAGCTGAATAAGTTGGGTCATAGTTAAAGCTATTCTTATTAACCTGAATCCCCTTTTCAAAAATTATTAATTCTTTCAAGGCACCGTTTACAAAGTAACTTCTATAAGACCCATCTTTAATACCTTCCTTCATAAAATATTCTTCTTTAAGTAAACCATTATCAAAATACTCTCTTACAAATCCTTGCAGCTTACCTTTACTATAATTCTTCTCTGACCTTAAATTTCCGTTCGGATAATAATAAAGTGCCTGTCCATCAAGAATATCATTAACATAAGATACTTCAGATCTTGGGACACCATCGGAATAGTAACTTCTCATAATTCCGGTTTGCGCCATTAATGATGTGAGAAATAAATATAAAAATAATAGTGTCAGTAGAAATCTAATTCGCATAATAATTCCATAATTACGATTAAAAGTTATTAAAAAATTACTAATTGAATAACTCTAAAATATTTCCCGGATATAATAAGTGTTGCTTATCTTCTTTCTAAACTTTATGTTTGAATTAGAATTACTTCTATCAATTCCTTACGGAGGAAGTCATGCATAAAAGGCAAATCATTTTATTCATAATCACATTAACCATTTTATTTACAATGACTAATTTCAGTCAGAGTAAAATGGGTAGTTTCAAATATGACGATTTTAAGAAACCCGAATATTGCGGCAGCTCTTGCCATACCGATTTCTACCAGCAATGGAAACAAGCAATGATGTCGCAAGCATATACACATGAATGGGATGAGATTGAATATTTCCAGTTAGCAGTTCCACATGCAGAGCGGGACGAAAAAGTTGCTGAGGTAAAAGCTGGTTGCAACGGCTGTCACTCACCTATTGCATATTTAGCAGGTGATGTTCCTCCCCCACTTCCTAAAATGAATTCGCGTGCTAACGAATCTGTCTCCTGTGAAGTATGCCATAGTATTACAGGATTTAGCGGAGATACACCTTATAATTTTAATTACATAATGAATCCCGGTAAAACAAAATATTCATCACGTAAAGGTGAAATTATGTCACCCGCACATGAAATTGAAATTAACCCGATAATGAAAACCGGTGACTTCTGCGGAATTTGCCACAACGAAAAAAGTCCATTCGATGTTTGGGTTAAATCTACTCATCTCGAATGGAAAGAAGGACCTTACTACAAAGAAGGAGTTCAGTGCCAGGATTGTCATATGCCAAAAGCAGAATTTAAAACAGCATCAATGGGAATAAAATATCCTGATGCAAGATTACATTTATTTCATGGTGCGCATGATAAAGGAAAACTTAGAGGTGTAATCGAATTGAGAATTTATCCTGATCTTAATGAAGCAGAGCCGGGTGAAACTGTTAAGTTTACCGTTGCCTTATTCAATCAGAAAACCGGACACAAATTTCCATCCGGTTCCGTTGAGGATAGAATTGTCTGGCTTAATGTAGAAGCAACTGATGAAAAAGGTAATGTTTATCATTTACCGGTTGATAAGAAAAATTTTGCCGGAGAAGAATACACAATTGCAAGTAATGTTTTAGCATACCAGGATATGGGTATAGCACTTGATAAACCCGATTTTGAAGGTGTTCAGCGCGATGGAGTTCCTGTTGGAAATAGAATCTTTCGTATGCCCTACTTCGATCCGAAAGGTAGAATGACTATGCAGCAATGGAATACAGCATCCTTAGGAGTTGATTATAGAATTGGACCGAGAGAAACTAAGACCGAAACTTTCACATTTCATTTACCTAATAATCTGCCGCCCGGTAAATTATACGTTAAAGCCGTGCTTAATTATCAGCTTCTTGTTAAACCTGTTGCAGATTTCTTGAAAGTACCGGAAAGTGAATCTGAAATTGTAAAAATAAATGAACAATCAACCTCAATTACAATTCTTCCATAGGTGATAAAATGAAAAAAATAATATTTATATCGATCGGATTAATAATTTTCTTTTCATTATTCGAAACCACATTTGGTATTCCCTCCTTCGCAAGAAAATATAATATGAGTTGCCAGACATGTCATTCCCCATTTCCAAAACTAAAACCTTACGGCGAGGAATTTGCAGGTAACGGATTCGCATTATCTGATAAAGATGCACCGCGATATTTCTTACCAACAGGAGATGACGAACTTTCATTATTAAGAGAAATTCCTGTTGCATTAAGACTTGAGGGATATGCAACTTACAACAACAAGAACACAAATCAATTTGATTTAACAGCACCATACCTGTTAAAATTTCTTTCCGGCGGTTCATTAACTAAAGACATAGCATATTACTTCTATTTCTTTTTTAGTGAGCGCGGAGAAGTAGCCGGTATTGAAGATGCATTTATTATGTTTAACGATTTGTTTGGAACAGACCTTGATATGTACGTAGGACAATTTCAAGTATCGGATCCTTTATTCAAGCGCGAGCTAAGATTGACTTTTGAGGATTATCAGATATATAAAACTAAAGCCGGATTTTCTAAAACAGATCTTACATACGATAGAGGAATTATGCTTACTTATGGATTACCAACAAGTACAGATATTACACTGGAAATATTGAATGGAAGCGGAATTGGTGAAGCTAATCCTTTTAGAAATTTTGATAATGATAAATACAAAAACCTTTTAGCTAGAATTTCACAGGATGTAACAGAGGAATTCAGAATCGGGGTCTTCGGCTATTTCGGTAAAGAAAAACTTAAAGATAATATCGGTTTTGAGTTTGATAATTCATTTAGAATGATAGGTCCAGATTTAACACTTAAACTTAAAGACCAACTTGAATTCAATTTCCAATATATGTCCCGCGTAGATGATAAACCGGCAGCATTTTCTACAAATATAAAATCTGATGGAGGATTTGCAGAATTAATCTACACACCCAAAGGTGATGAAAGTAAATGGTATGGAGTTGCTTTATATAATTGGGTTAATTCAGATATAAAAGCATTGGAATATCAGTCGGGAACTTTAAGCTTAGGATATATGCTTAGAAGAAACATTAGATTGATTGGCGAACTTACATATAATTTTAAGAAAGACTATGCTCAATTGGCAGTTGGCGTAATTTCTGCTTTCTAACAATTTAGGGGAACGTAATTCCATCTGGATTACTTTCCCCTTTCTTAATATCCGAATTAAAGCTTAACAACTTCTGCATCCATTGGTGTTGAGTCATTCAATGGAATGCATAGCTCTAAATTTTTATTCGTTTCGTTGCTCAAATATTTTGTTGCGGTTTTAATATCAAGTATTACCGGCATACGGTGATGAATTGATTTTATGAATTTATTAGGCAAGGTTGTTATTAAAGAAGTATAGAGGTTGTTCTGTTTATCTGTATAATAAAGAGCCGGAACGAAGAATATTTCCTGAACGGGCAAAAATATTCTGTGTGGAATTTTTCTTGTACCTTCCTTCTTCCATTCGTAAAATCCGCTCATAGGTACAATACATCTATATTTATCGAATAGAGTAAACCAGTATTTCTTTTCCTTTATTGTTTCAATTCTGCTGTTGAAAATGAGCGGGGAATCCTCCTTAAACTTAATTCCCCAATTCAATAATGATAGAGTGAAAACGCCGTTCAGTAAACGAATTGCATAAATTTTATCAGTCGGTGCAATATTCTCTTTTTTATTCTTTTTGATTGAATCATCTACTATCAGGTCGATATTCATTTCCTTAAAGAGTTGAATGAAAATATTTTCATTCACTTTATTTTCGAATCTGCCACACATATTTATTTCTTTCTTTTTTGATTCTCTCTCTTTAATATAGCAATTAGATTTTCATAATTCTAAAAGCGTAATGGAAAAATTATTTATTGGTACTGCCGGGTGGTCATATAAGGATTGGATTCCATCATTTTATCCTCAGACTCAATCGTCAGGTTTCGATTGGCTTGAATATTATTCGCAGTACTTTAATGTTGTGGAAGTAAACTCGAGCTATTACACTTATATCAATCAAAAGATTGTTGATGGATGGATTAAAAAAGTAGAAGATAGAAACGATTTCCTTTTTACGATAAAACTACATCAGGATTTTACTCATAAGAAGAAATTTTCAGGTGAACAAATTCAATCAGTAAAATTGAACCTGAATAAACTAAACACCGAAAGCCGATTAGGTGGATTACTAATTCAGTTCCCATATTCTTTCGTTCTTAACAAAGAAAACGCGAACCATGTTAAAGAGCTTATTGATATCTTTGCCGGGTACGAAAAATTTATTGAAGTAAGACACAAGTCGTGGTTCATTCAGCGCTTTTTCGATTTTCTTGAAAACAATAATAGTTCTCTCTGCACAATAGATCAGCCGGTAATCGGCGAAGCAGTTGAATTCAAACCTGTTAAAGCCGGTGACAACCTTTACATCCGTTTTCATGGTCGTAATACAAAAGCATGGAAAGGGTCATTGCGTAAATTCGGTAAGGATCAGTCTTATGAAGAACAAAGTGAAAGATATAATTACCTTTATTCACCGGGTGAACTCTTAGAGATTGAGCAGAAAATTAAAGAAGTGCTGGACACCGTTAAAAAAGTTTTTGTGATATTGAATAATCACCCACAAGGAAATGCCGTAGCAAATGCACTCGAGCTGATTCACCTTTTGAAAGAAAGAATTAAAGTGAATGTTCCGGAAACAACTCTTAAAGCTTATCCCCGCCTGTCAAAGATAAGCTTGAATTAGTTTTTCTTTATCGAGTGAATTAACAAGGTAAATTTCATCGAACTCAAGCGGCTTTTCTGCATCACCGAAGAAATCGGTTGACGTACGGTCTTTCTGTGTTATCGATCTCGCCTTCTCTGCTGCCATAACCGAAAGGTTTTCTACAATTATGTTGTTTCCGTTCAAAGCATCAACGCGTCCTTCAACAAGATAAGGACCCATCGAAATAGTAAGCTCGGCATACTTCTGATATGCTTTGGGAAAAATAACCGCTTCAAACGTTCCCGATAAATCCTCGAGCGAAAGGAACTTCATTATCTCCCCTTTACTTGTCTTAATCCTCTTCGAAGTCATATACCATCCGATCATCTTAACAATACGATTATGATACTTCGTCATTTCCGATGCTTTCACAACACCGGGCGAACCAATCTCTTCAGCAAAAAATTCGAGCGGGTGTTTGGTTATCATATAACCGAATGCTTCATATTCGTGAACACACATTTCATCTGCGCTAAATTGACGCTGTGTAACAACCTCCTTCTCAAGCTTAACAGTTTCGTTCTCAAACAAATCCGATCCGCTACCAAGGATTAATTTCCTGTGACTGAAATAGATATCTACAAGCCGGAGTAAAGTTGGGCGAGTCTGCCCCAAGCAATCCATTGCACCGCACTTTATAAGTATCTCCGTCTGTTCATAAGTTAGCTGTGTCCGTTTAAGAAAATCTGCCAACGATAAATATTTTCCTCTCCGTTCCCTTTCCATAATAATTTTATCAATTACATTCTTCTCAAGATTTTTAATTGCCATCAAACCGATTCTTATTTCTTTTCCGCTTCCCGTATATTCATACACACTCTTATTAACAGACGGCATTAAAACTTTTATTCCAAGCCGTTGTGATTCGGATATATATACCGCTGCCGAATAATATCCGCCCCGGTTACTAAGCACTGCCGCCATAAATTCCGCCGGGTAATGAGCTTTAAGGTAGGCAACCTGAAACGATAGAAGTGCAAACGAAGCGCTGTGAGCTTTACAGAATGCATAACCTGCAAATGATTCGATCTGCTTCCATAACTTCTGCGATACTTCTTCGGAATAACCTTTCTCTCTGCAGCACGCAAAAAATTTATCAACAATCATATTCATTGCTTTGTGGGAACGCATCTTTCCGCTCATCGCTCTCCGCAGCAAATCAGCTTCTTCCAGAGTTAAACCCACAATGTGATGGGCAACTTTTATAACATCTTCCTGGTAGACCATTACGCCATATGTTTCGCCCAGATACTTTTCCATTTCCGGCACAAGATATTTCCTACGCTTAGGATCCTTATGTCTCTCTACAAATTCCTTCATCATACCCGATTCCGCAACTCCGGGACGAATCACGGATGAAACAGCCGTAAGCATTTCAAAAGTATCGCAGTCGGTTCTGCGCAGAAGCGAACGCATTCCGGGGCTCTCGATATAAAAGCACCCTATCGTTTCCCCTTCCCTTATTATCCTTTTGGTTTCTTCATCTTTAAACACTTTGTAATAATCGAATATGTTGAAGCCAGTTCCCTTTACAATTTTAGGAACAGCATCAAAGATTCTGGAATGATCTTTACTATTCGGCAGCTTGTAAACCGACATATCCAGAAGAAGAGTATTGCTTGTTAAGTGGGAATTTTTCATATTAATAGTGAACATTTGTGCACTATATTATAATTTGGCGGAAACAAAGTCAATAGCTAAAAACGGCTAATTAAAAATTTATATGAAGACCATTTTTCATCTTGATATGGATGCCTTCTTCGTTTCGGTAGAGAGGATTTTAGACCCATCACTGGAAGGAAAACCTGTTATTGTAGGCGGAGATCCGCACGGACGCGGTGTTGTAGCCGCTTGCAGTTACGAAGCCCGGCGGTTCGGACTTCATTCGGCTATGCCCATCAGAAACGCTTTTAGATTATGTCCCCAGGGCATTTATCTGCATGGACATGGGAAAGAGTATGGACGGTTCTCAAGAGCCGTAAAACGCCTTTTAGAGCGTTATTTCCCTATTGTACAGCAAGCTTCGATTGATGAATTTTACCTCGACTTTACCGGTTGTGAAAAGATTTATGGCGAGCCGGCCAAATTTGCCGAAAAGCTGCAAAATGAAATCTGGGACCGGTTTCACCTTCCAAGCTCTATAGGTATAGCATCCAATAAAACAATTGCAAAGATTGCATCGGACTTTAAAAAGCCGAGGGGAATTACATTTGTACCACCGGGCGGCGAGAAAGACTTTTTAGCTCCGCTTCCTATAGAGAAAATACCGGGTATTGGCAAGGCAACTTTTCCGATGCTTCGTTCCAGAGGATTCAGCGTTGTAGGCGATATTGCAAAAGCATCCCCCGATTATTTATCAGCCCTGCTCGGTAAGTTCGGAACGGAATTATGGGAGAAAGCCAACGGCAAAGGAAATGATATTCTTGTAACCGAACACGAACGGAAAAGTATCTCCAAGGAAACAACATTCGATAAGGACATTATAAGCAGAACAAAAATTGAAGAAATACTTTTTGAACTTGTCAGCAAGGCATGCCAGCTTCTGCGGAATGAAAACTGGCAGACTTCAACGATATCCATAAAGCTGCGCTATACAGATTTTGTTACGTTAACACGTGCAAAGACAATTGAACCGACCGACGACGACAAAGTGGTTTTTGAGGTTGCGAAAGATCTGTTCGAAAAATCGTTTACAAGAAGAGTCGGGATACGGCTTATTGGAATTCATTTAAGCAAACTAAACCACTATACAGAACAATGTATTTTATTTGAGGATAATGATACGATTCGTAAACGGATGTTAAGAGCCGTAATGAAGATACGTGATAAGTACGGTTTTGATGCGATACGGATTGGTAAATCCGAAACCGGCTCTAATTAGCACAAGGTTTTCTTTGTAATGAGGATTACCAAAAAGTAATCACTTATATTAAAATAGGCCGCAGATAAAACAGATTAAAACTGATTTACACAGATTTTTTAATTGAACATTACTTTTTGGTCACTTAAAAAAGAATTGTTCTATTTTTTTCGACAACAACATAGCTGATCAATACCATGTTTACACTTCACGCACACTCTAATTATTCACTGCTGGAAGGGATGATTCCGGTTGAAGAACTTGTAACATTCGCCAAGAAATCGGGAAGCCAGTTTGTTGCTCTTACCGATACTAATGCGATGTACGGACTTATTCAATTCTATAAAATTGCTAAAGAGAATAACATCAAACCGCTTCCCGGTGCATGGATTGATGATCCCAAAAACAAGAACCTGAATGCGATCTTCATAGCAAAGAACAACGAAGGGTATTCGCAGCTTTGTAAATTTATAACCACTCGTAAACTTAAAGAGAACTTTGCAATTACAGATTTATTCGTTCAACCGATTCATAACCTGTTTGTGCTTACTTCTTCTATTGATCTATTAAAACAGATTAAAATTGATCTTGCACTAAGGCAGAATCTTTTTCTTGAACTTACAATCACAAAAAAAAGTAAGAAGAGAACACGCGAACTATATGAATTTTCCAAAGTTAATAATCTGAAGATTGTTGCTGTTCACCCGGCGTATTTCATTAAGCCGGACGACTTCCTTCTTCACAAAGTTGTAACAGCAATAAAGCTTAATTCAACGCTTGAGAATCTCACAAGCGAAATGACCATTGACGAAGAATATCATTTAAAGACACATGATGAGTTAATAAAGGAATGGCGTTCGCTCCCCGAAGCAGTCTGGAATGCCGAACGGATTGCTCAATCGTGTAATGTAGATCTTGATATCGGTCGTTACAAATTTCCTGTATTCCCTCTTCCGCCAGAAGAATCGGCATTTTCATTTTTATGGAAGATTGCATTCAACGGATTACAGGAACGTTACAAACCGATAACCGATGCTGCGGTAAAACGGCTTCAATACGAGCTGGAAGTGATTGACGAAATGGGGTTCTGCGATTACTTTCTTATAGTTTGGGATATTATACGCGAGGCGAAAAGCCGCGGTATGATGCACATCGGAAGAGGTTCGGCTGCAAACAGTCTGGTTTCCTACTGTCTCGGATTTACAGAAGTTGATCCGCTAAAATATAACCTTTATTTCGAGAGGTTTCTGAATCGCGGACGCCTCTCTCCCCCGGATGTAGATCTCGATTTCTCATGGAAAGAACGGGATGAAATTATTAAGTACGTTTACGAAAAATACGGTTACGATAAAGTTGCGATGATCTCTACAACGGTTACATTCCGGGCACGTTCCGCTTTCCGCGAGGTTGCTAAAGTATTCGGAATTTCTGAAGGGGAAATCTCGAAGTACAGCAAATTCATTCCGTGGACAAGCGCAAAGAATCTTATAAACATCGCTGAGAAATTTCCGGAGACACGCTCACTAAATTTTAAGAACGAACCATGGAAAACAATAATTGAAATTGCTTCAAAGCTTTCAGGTTTTCCAAGACATCTTAGCATCCATCCATCAGGAATTGTAATTACACAGAACCCGATCACTAATTATGTAGCTCTTGAGTATGCAAAGAATAAAGGGTTAGGATTGATTATCACTCAACCGGATATGTATCCAATTGAAGACTTAGGATTGATAAAAATCGATTTACTCAGCCAGCGTTCCTTAGGAGTTCTTAAAGAAACAATGAATAGAATAAACACTAATTCCCCGGCAGATGAATTAAAAAGCAAGATATTCAAAATCTGAAAAGAAATTTTTGTTGGAATCTTAGATATGTTTTAAAAAGCATCTGGGTATGAATTGCAGAGGGGTTAGCAACCATACCCATTTGCCTGGAAGGTGTGACTACGGCACCTTCACTTTGAAATTAAATTTTGAACAAGAAAAAATAGACTGATAAATAACTTGCCTTCGCTCTTATAAATTCCTACTAAATCTTTCAGGTTATTACTATTGTAATCCGGTTTCATCATTTTTCTAATCAACTTTCTTATTCATTTTTTTGAAGTACTTTTTCAAATAATCTCTAACTCTCAAACGCAATCTATAACATCAATGCAAAGAATTTTTTAATAGAAACTATGAAACGATTGTCATCGTAAATGTGACAAAAAACAAAGTTCTTGAGATAAGAATATGCGAAACAAAGATGTACCGATATGAAAGAATAATCTGATCGGTGAAAGTGATGAATGAAAAATATTATTCGACTACATAATCAAACTTACTAAAGCAAATAGAACAAAACTGAAAACTATTAAGACAGTTAATAATTGAGTACTTGCCCTGTGCTGATCGGCATGGTAATCTGTTCCTCTTTCTTCTTTGAAGAAAATTGCAAGAGGATTCCTGCCAAACTGGACGAAGTAATCAACAACCTTCAATGAAACTTTTTCCGCATAATCGAAAATGAAAGTTACACCATCAACAAAAATTCTTTCAATTAATTTAGCGGGTTTTCTATAGAACCAGTCAGTATCAATTGCGATTGTCGGTTCGCCTGCAAGTTTAGTTCTAAGGAGCCAGAAAGCTATAAATGTAAATGTTAGTATTTGAACTGATTCGGTTAAATGATAAAGTGTATATGGTTCATAGTTTACTGCAAATGGCAGATAATTATAAAGCAATGAAGGATAAACACCAAACAATATACAGAAGAATGCTGCCATTGCCATACCGACATGCATATTTATAGGGGGTTTTGTTGGTAAAATTTCTTCTTTCGATTTATTCCACCAGGTAAAATATGGCAACTTTAGCCCTGTATGTAAAAATGTACCAACCGATGCTAATAAAAGTAATAACATTGCAGTTTCGAAGTGAGCATCACCTGCAGCAGCAACTACCATAGATTTACTTATGAATCCATTAAACAACGGGAAACCGGAAATTGAAAATGCACCAATCATATAAAGCCATAATGTAACAGACTGCTTTTTAGCAATACCTCCCAATTCTGTAAGCTTACTTCGACCGGTTGTTTGCAGAACAACACCAGCGCCCATAAATAATAATGCTTTATAAAGAATATGACTGAATGCATGAGCAGTAGTTCCATTAATGGACATCTCGGTTCCTATACCGACACCGGCAACCATATATCCTACCTGACTTATAATATGATAAGCAAGAATTTCTCTGATATCATTAGCGAGCACTGCGTAAACAACTCCATACAATGCCATCATTACGCCGAGGAAAATTAAAACTTCCCACCCGCTGAAAATTTTTATTAGAATAAGTACAGCAGATTTGGTTGTAAACGCACTAAGAAAAACTGCCCCAGTAACTGTTGCTTTTGGATACGCATCTGCAAGCCATGCATGAAATGGAGGGATTGCAGTATTGAGAGCAACACCGGCAAGAATTAACCAACTGGAAACCGAACCGTCCGGTATTAAGCGAGTTATAAGTAATGAACCTGTATGACCTACATGAATCAAGATACCTGTTAGAAGTAATGAACCTCCAAATAAATGCACAAGAAGATATCGCATTCCGGCTTTTTCAGATTCTTTATTTCTCCTTGCCCAAACAAGATAGGTTGAAGCAACAGCCATTAATTCCCAGAAGATGAAGAGTGTAAAATAATCTCCGGCAAATGTAACACCAAGGGCACCACCAGCATATAATAACGCTGCCGATTGCTGCCCAACTTCTTTTTGATGATATGAATAGACACCGCCGATAACTGCAATTAACGAAAAAATAATTCCGAATATTCTTGTAAGTCTGGTTACTTCAATAATGATTAATTCGTAACCAATAAAAGTAGTTTTTATTAAATATCCATCCGGTAAAGACCAAATTACTGCGAGTGCAATCATCGGAAATAAAATAAAGATTCCAGCACGTAAATTTTTAGGAAGCATCGGTAGAATCAAAGCTCCGGCAATCATATATAATGCGGGGGGAATCATCATCTCAACCGGCATCGTAATAATCCTCTTTCTTCTGTAAAAAAATCTTACCGAGCCATTTTGATATATAGATTATTCCAACGCATCCAATAAATCCCCATATGATATAAAACGCAGGGATGTAACTCCACCAATGTTTATTTGGGTAATCAGCAAGAAAAACAAAATCTGCTAAAATAGAAATCAAAGTAATTACACCAAGTAGTATCCAATGTAATTTTATCATCTTAAAAATCCTCCCAATACACTGTTCGAGATATTAACTGCCGTAGTAAAGAAATTAAAAAAGAGATCAGGAAACAGTCCAAACAATAATGATAGAAATGCTGTTATTACAATTGGTAGAACCATTAATAGGGATGCTTCTTTATGACCCTCAAGATTTTTACCTTCACGGAAAAATGCGCGGTGAATAATCGGGAAAAAATATCCTGCATTCAGTAATCCGCTAAGTACTAAAATTATTAATGCAATGCTCATATTTGCCTGTAATGCTCCGACACCCAAAAACCATTTACTAATAAATCCGTTAATTGGCGGAATTCCGGCGAGTCCCAAAGAACCAATTGTAAATGCTGCCATCGTCCACGGCATTACTTTACCAATACCGTTTAGCTCACTTATATTTTCTTTGTGAAGATTTACATATATAGCACCTGCACAGAAAAATAATGTAATCTTCATTGTTGCATGAGTTGCAATATGGAATATTCCACCAGCAAAACCGGATGGTGAAAGGAGAGCTACACCAAGAACAATGTATGATAGATGACCAATGGTTGAATAAGCAAGTCGTCTTTTCAAATTATCCTGTTTAAACGCAAGCAAAGATGCTGTAATGATTGTAACACCGGCAAATGCTAAAAGGATATTATTTAATCCATAGTTATACATCATTTCTGGACCGAAAATAAACCCAACAATACGCACAACCCCAAACACACCAGATTTTACAACAGCCACAGCATGCAACAGGGCGCTTACTGGAGTGGGTGCTGCCATTGCTGCAGGCAGCCAGCTATGTAGCGGCATAATACCGGCTTTTACACCTACGCCTGTAAGGAATAGAAGAAATAAAACCGTCGCACCTCCCTGAGAAAGCTCTATACTTTCAAAAATTCCACCAGGATTAAAATTAAGTGTGCCTGCATAAGTATAAGTTAATCCGGCAGCGGCAATTAGAATTATACCGGCACTTAGTGTATAAAGAAGATACTTTCTTCCTGCAGAAATTGCTTCTTTATTCTCTTTATGAATTACAAGCGGATATGTTGCAATAGTTAAAATTTCATAAAATACTATAAACGTTAGAAAATTTGCCGAGAAAGCGATTCCGATTGTAGCGGAGAGGCATACTGAGAAACTTGCAAAATAACGTGTTTGCTTCCTCTCGTCATTTCCTCTTACATAACCGATTGAATAGAATGAAGTAAAAATCCATAAACCCGATGCTATTAATGCAAAGAAAACTCCGAACTGGTCTGCTTTCAATGCTAATTCAATTCCGGGTGCAATTTCCAACAAAGAGTAGAGAGCAGCTTTTCCTTCCATGGCTCCAGGTAACAGAGATAATACTAAACCAAATTTTACCAATGCTGCTAATATTGTCCAGAACTCTCTTAAGTTCGGAAATTTACCGCTGATAATAATTAATGGTACAGCTATAATCGATACAATTATTGCATAAAAAGGAACGATTGAATTATATGTTTGAAGAATTTCCACTTCTAAATTTCACTGAATTAAAAGGTTATTAATAAAAGTTAATTACATTCCGACAGGCATCATTTTATATATTTGATTTACGATTACAACATTTAATAGACCAAGAACAATTAAACCGATTGCAAGAATCAACGTTGGTATAAGCATCGAAGCAGAAACTTCATCTCTTTTAATCTCAAAATTATCAGTTCCCGAATCCTTTGATTGTGCTGGAGATTTCATATAAACTTTTTCAATAATTCTAAAAAAATAAACTGCATTAAGAAGACTGCTTGTAAGAATTACAGCAAGATAGAGCCATTTTGAATTCTCAATTGTGCCTAAAACCAAGTACCATTTGCTAAAAAATCCAGCTAATGGAGGAAGACCAACCATCGAAAGAGCCGCAATTGTGAATGAAGCCATTGTCCACGGATATTTTTTACGGTACGAATCATCGAATAATGTTATATCCGAGTTGCCGGTTTTATTCCTGAGATTTCCGGCGATGAAAAAGAGTGTGGCTTTCATAAACGCATGATTTAATAAATGGAGTACTGCACCAATAAATCCAAAAGGATTTGCCAAACCAATACCCAATCCGATATAACCAATTTGAGCAACACTGCTATAAGCAAGCATTCTTTTTAATTCTTTTTGAGCAATTGCCATAACAGAACCGAAGATTATTCCTCCGCATGCAAAAATTGCAATTAAATCCCCAACCGGTAATTCTTTACTAAAATAATCAGCACCAAAAACAAAGAAGAGTATTCTCATCATTGCATAAGCTCCAACCTTTGTACCTATTGGTGCTATCAATGAAGAAGTAGATGTCGGTGCATAAGTATATGAATCAGGGAGCCAACCGTGCATCGGGAAGATTGCCATCTTAACTCCTAATGCAACAACAATTAAGATGAGAGCAACAAGTATAGTCGGACTATCTTTTATCATCGGCATTATTGCAGCTAAATCACTCATATTCAATGTACCGCTCATAAAGTAGAGATAACCGATACCCAGCAAATAGAATGATGCTCCAATTGTTCCAATAATCAAATATCGGAAAGCTGCGAAAGGCGCTTTTTTTTCTCCTACTGCAATTAATGCATAACCTGCAAGAGAAGAAATTTCTATAAAAACATACAGGTTAAAAAGATCGCCGGTAATTACCATTCCGTTAAAACCTGTAAGTAATAGCATAACAACGGAATAGTATGCGGTTTGTTTAAATTCAAGATCTATTGTAACAGGTATAAATGAATGGGTTAAAACTACAAGTGTAATAAAATTAATTACCAGTACAACAAAAGAAGAGAGAGGATCATAAACATATTCAATACCAATGGGGGGTATCCATCCACTAAAATTATAGCGTATTGTTCCGTTTAATAAAACATAAATGAATCCATAAACAGAAAGTGATGCCGAAGTCAGTGTTGCAATGATTGCCAAAGGATAGGCAAGTTTTTTCTTCCATAAACCCAAAATCGGGATAAGAAGTGCGGATGCAAGAAATATTAACGGAATTAATGCCGGAAGATTTCTTTCGATCATTTCATCCGCTCAATTAATTCTTGTTCATTCAAAGTATTATATCTTTTATATATCTGTATTAAGAGAGCAAATGCAACACCTACTGTTGCAACACCCACAACAATTGCAGTAAGCATGAGTGCGTGAGGTAAAGGATTAATATAATTTTCAGGTTGACTGTTTGGGATAGAATCCGAAAGAATTGGAACAGTAGCATCTGCTTTTATTGCACCTGAAATGTAGAAAAGAATTATAGCCGCCTGGAATATTGTCATCCCGATCAATTTCTTAACAAGATTTTTTTTCATTATCATTCCGTAAAGACCAATAATAAGTAAGAGAATGATAAACCAGTAATCATAATGTCCTGCAATAAAATCAAGCATCTTCACCCTCCAGCAAATTATCATATATTGCAACTAATATGGTCATAACGGCTAAACCAACGCCAACTTCAATCAATAAAATTCCCATAGCCCGAATATCGGCTTTCGACATCCAATCCATTGGAAGAAAATGATAATCCAGAAAGTTACCGCCTAACAACATTGCAGTTAGTCCCACACCAAAAAATATCAGAACACCAAATGCACCAAGAGGAATATCAAAAGATTTTTTGAATTGCAGCTCATAGACCTTTTCCTCAGCAGAAATTCTTATGAGTAAAATAGAAGCTGCAAGCATTGCTCCTCCCTGGAATCCTCCGCCGGGACTATAATGCCCGTGAAAAATCACATATAACCCGAAGAGCATTATGTAAGGTGAAATAACACGGCTTAAAAGTAATATTATAGGACTGTCACTACTTTGTTTCACTTTTCCTTTCCTTGCTTAAAAGAAGAAAACAAATGATACCAGCGGTGAAGATCACTACTTCTTCCCCGAGTGTATCGAAAGCTCTGTAATCTCCCAAAATAGAAGTTACGATGTTTGGTGTATTCATATCTTTATATGCATTCTGAATGTAATAAGATGATGCAACCGGTGAACCAATAAGACTTTTCTCCTTATTAACTAATGCTTCCGCATCACCTCGATATGGAAGTCCTAATGACGCATAAATCAATAACAAACCAATCAAAACAAGTGATGTATAATTAATGATCTTCAATCGTTACTCCTTCTAGAAGTTTTATAAATCATCACAATAAATAAGACCCCTGTTACACCTGCGCCTATAACCGCTTCTGTAAATCCTACATCAATCGCACCCATTGAAACAAATAACATTGCAAGAATAAAACTAAATACACTTAACGAGACTACAGCAGTAAGAAGATCTTTAACATATAAAGAAACAATTGCCGAAATTATAAGAAATAGATACAAAACTAATTCTAATTCCCAATGCATTTAATCTTGATCCTTCTCTTCTTTTTTAAACCATGGTTTAATTCCGAATTTGAATGCGGCTCTTGCAAGAGCATGAGACCCAACAGGATTTGCAAGAGCTATAAAAACAAAAATAATCATTAGTTTCAAACTGTTCAGTTCTAACCCTTCATAACAAATCAAACCAACTACAATCAGCATAATTCCTAATGTATCGCTTTTGCTGGTTGCATGAGAACGAGTAAAAAAATCAGGCAATCTTATTACACCGATACTTCCGATCAACATAAAAAATGAACCGAGCAATAAAAAAAGTATTGTTAAAATATCTTTTACTTCATTCATTCTTTTGCCTTTTCCGTAGAAAAATATTTTGCAACAATCAGAGAACTGATAAAACTTAAGATTGCATAAGCGAGTGCAATATCAATAAACATCTCGAGTCGCTTAAATAATAAACCAAGAAGAAGTATTAATACAACAGTCTTAGTTCCAATTGCACCGGCACCAAGTAACCGGTCGAAAACAGTTGGCCCTTTAAGAACCCTGTAAAAAGGGATAATAATAATTATTGTTAAGCTAATAGAAATAAAGATAATGAAGGATTCCATGATTACAGTTTATCCTCTGATGAAATAATTTCTTCATGCGAGACAACAATTTCTTCGCTTAAGCCATATAACTTAGCAACTTCTTCTGTGAGTGAATGATCAATATGTGCTTCATCCTTTTCAAAAGTTAAAGAATGTATAATAAGTTCTTCACCTTCTATTTGAAGAGCTACTGTTCCTGGTGTAAGTGTAATCGAATTTGCAAGTAGTACCTTTGCAACCATATTTGGTAAATTCGTTCGAAATTTTATAATACCGACTTTTATAGGCAATTTTGGATGAATAATCAGGTAAGCAACTTTAAAGCTCGAGCTTATAATTTCCCAAATAAGGAATGGGAAGAAATAGCATAATCTTAGTATCCTGAAAGTTTTACTCTTGTGTTGCTCATCTTCATCATAGAAAATATAATTTCTAAGTTTTGCATTGAACCATAGTACGGTAATTACAGAAATAACACCCAACGAAATATGAAAAATATCATAATAACCACTTAGGATCAGCCAAAATGTCATCATTAGACAAAAATGCAGGATAATATTTCCGGGGTTATTTTTTTTCATATTAATAGGAAAAACAAATCTGGTGTAAAAATAATTCGCAAATTTAATAAATTTTTTTTCCGATCTGTGAAAAATCGGTTCACTAAAATACGATTCTATAAAAATGTTCTGAATTCGGATTAAAATTCATTTTTAAAATTAATTCACAGCATTAATGGATCGAAATAGATAAATTAAATTTTACGAAGATCTTAAGGGCTCCATCAAAGGATCCATTCAACATAATTTATATACCGACTTTAATAACGGGTTAATGATTCTCTAAGTCGTTGTAAAAAAACCGAAATGTGGGGTTTTGTGGTTTCCGCTATGCTTCGCTATCGTGATAACAGCTAATGGATTCTCCCATAGGTTCAAACGACTCCTTTGGAGGATGCTTTTGGCAGAATTTACCCGCCAATCTTAATGGCTGGTCTATGAACTTCAGCTTTCAGAATAGGTTTAAAAAATAAAACCCGATATGTAATATCGGGTTGTTGTGGGAGCTAATGGATTCGAACCAATGACCCTCTGCTTGTAAGGCAGATGCTCTGAACCAGCTGAGCTAAGCTCCCAATTAAACTTATTTCAATATACAAAATTATGAAGCCAAGCAGAATAACTGAACTCCCGCAAAGCGGGACAGGCAGCTGAGCTAAGCTCCCAATTAAACTTATTTCAATATACAAAATTATGAAGCCAAGCAGAATAACTGAACTCCCGCAAAGCGGGACAGGCAGTTGAGCTAAGCTCCCAATAAATAAAGATCAAAATTTTGCGTCACAAGTATAGAATAATTATCTAAAATTTTCAAACATAATTTGAAATAATTTAGAGCGGGCGACGGGACTCGAACCCGCGACTTGAAGCTTGGGAAGCTGCCACTCTACCAACTGAGTTACACCCGCACTGACACAAAATTATTAATGACTTTACTATAAATCAACAGCTTTTTCTTTATTTTAACTTGAGAAAATATCTAAGAGGATATGAGTAATACAAAAAAGCAAAATCAACTTCTTGAGCGGATTATTTTAATCACTATTATTATTGCATCAATAATTCTGTGGGAAACATACGTCATCTATCCAATTAAAATTATGGTAGTTCTTTTACATGAATTAAGTCATGGTATAGCAGCTATACTAACAGGTGGTAAAGTAGTTGAATTAAACATCGCATTAGATTTAAGCGGTATCTGCAAAATAGAGGACGGAAATTCAATCATTATTGCTTCTTCAGGTTATCTTGGTAGTCTTTTATTCGGTATGCTTTTGTTTTATTCTTCCATAAATAAAAAATTCAGTCAAATTGTTTTACCAATAATTAGCGGAATCATAATTATATTCTTAATCAATTCTTCAAAACATGAATTTCTTATTTTAATCACAACACTTGTATTAATACTATTATTAGTCATTTTTTACAAAGCACCAAAATTAATTTCGAGTATCATCTTAAAAGCATTAGGAATTATAAGCTGCATCTATGTTTTAATAGATATTAAACAGGATATATTCGATTCAACAAATTCATATTCAGATGCTTCGATGTTAGCAGAACTTACCGGAATTCATCAAGCAATTTGGGGATTAATCTGGTTGGGGTTATCAATTATTGGAATTTTATACTTATTAAAACTATCGTACAAAAGTAAATTTAACTGACTGTTTCCTTGATATCTTTTGGTTCATTTACCTTTGTTAAAATTATTAATCCAATTACAAAGAAAATACAAATAGTAAGTATTGCAATTCTCTGTTCGCCCGTTAGATAACTAACAAAACCAAATACTAAGGGACCAAGGATTGCAGAACTTTTTCCAAAAAAAGAATAGAAACCAAAAAATTCAGTCTTCTTATCAAATGGAGTAAGTCTGGACATCAAACTTCTACTGGTGGATTGAGTAGCACCCATTACACTGCCGGCTAATAATCCAACTCCATAAAAAGAATACCTTACCAAATCTGGCGCAGGTATAGAAAGCAACCCTGATATTCCCTTAACAAAAGGATTATCTTCGCTACTAGTAATAAATGCAAACACAATAGTAAATATCCAGATAAGTAAAGAAAATACTAAGGATTTCTTCTGCCCATAAGCATCTGCAAGAATTCCAAAGAGAAGTGAACCAACAATTGCAGTTGTTTGAACAATAATAAAGAAGACGATCAATTCACCCATTGAAAAATTTAGAGTAGTGCTTGCATAATTTCCGGAAAAAAATATAACAGTATTAACACCTTCAATAAAGAAAAAATAGGATAGTAAAAATAGTGCCAGGTTTTTATAATTTTTTAAATGTGTAACTGTATTTAAAACCCTGTCTAAACCGATTTTTAGATAAGATTTATCCCTTGTTACTTCTTTTCTTGTATCTTTTAGAAAGATGAAAATTGGAATTGCGAATAGTAAAAATATCAGAGCTGAAACAGGGAAAGTTTCCTTAATCATGTTCTGATTAATAAACGGGTACACAACTGCTAAAGTAGTTAGAGAACCAAGATAACCCATTGCAAATCCATAACCGCTCACTCGTCCATAATTTTTCGGTGATGTAATTTCAGGTAAGAATGAATCATAAAAAACGAGTCCGGCTTCAAAGCCAACATTTGCAATTATAAAAAGGATTAGAGCTTTAACTACGTCACCCTGATTCATAAAAAATAATAAAGCAGTACTTACAATACAGAGGAGAGTAAAAAACAAAAGAAATCTTTTTTTGCCGGCAGAATAATCTGCGATAGCACCGAGTATGGGTGAAATTATTGCCGTAATGAGCATCGAGACACTTGTTCCGATACTCCAATAAAAATCACCAATCGGTTTTCCGGATGCGATAGTATGCTTGAAATATACTGCGAATAGAAATGTTACAACTACAATTGAATATGATGTATTTGCAAAATCGAAAAGAGTCCAGACAAAAATTCTAAATCTTTCCCGATCTGCGAGCTTAATGGATTTTTTTTGCAAGGGTTTGGTCAATAAGTCCTCTTCCGGTTTTAATTAGTTTGCCGGATTTTTTTAGATCGGATAATACTGCATCAAGGATTCCATTAATGAATTTGTTACTATTGGAAGTAGAATAATCTTTTGCAATTTCTATTACTTCGTTGATAGTTACTTTAGGCGGAATGTCAGGGAAATTCATTAATTCAGAAATTCCTATTCGAAGAAGAATTCTATCGATCAATGCTATCCGGTCCATTTCCCAGTTCGATACTTTTTCTTGAATAATTAAATCGAGGTCTTTTGTATTTGCTACGACAGAATCGATTAGCTTTTTTGCAAAATCAATATCGGGAATGGAAGATAGATCGGATAAAATTCCGTTAGTTAGGCTGGTTAATCCTTCACCATTTAATTCGTATGCGTAAAGAACTTGAAGTACTTTCTCTCTTAGAATACGTCTATTTGACTTCTTTATCATCGTGTTTAAGAACCCTGGGAAATCTTACTGATAAATCTATAATGTTAACTGTTAAAAAGAAACCTTAATTAAATATTTATTAGAAAAATAATATTAAGAAATTCTGTATTAGCCCCCTAAATTTTTGTAAGTAATTAATTAACTGTATTATAAAATTTCTGTTTGCTTAGAATTTTCTGTTAAATATTTAAGATTACCTTTACAATCCTTTAATTAATGTTTCATCAACTCCCCAATTCTTCCATACGAACCTGAATGAGAGGAGAATATTTTTCTTATACCACCAACCTGGCTTAATCTTTCTTCTGCAAGAGTATTAGAAGCCAGATGAGTAGGAATCTTTTGTTCTTTAGCAATTTTAATAACTCTCTTAACAATATCATAAATTGCTTCGGCTTGTTTCATTGCCCTATCCTGACGGTATCCTTCGAGTTCATTAGCAACATTAATTAAGCCGCCGGCATTTATAACGTAATCTGGTGCATACAAAATTTCTTTTTCTATTAGCATCTTACCGTGTTTATCTTCATCCTCAAGCTGATTATTAGCACCACCGGCAATAATTTGGAATTTGAATTTAGGAATAGACTTATCATTTATTACGGCACCAAGAGCATTTGGCGAAAAGATATCGGCATCAATATCATAAATTTCATCGGGCTTAACTACATGTGCTTTAATAGTTTCAAGCACCCGCTTTACTTTATCATCAACTAAGTCAGTTATATAAATTTCGGCACCTTCGCTATAAAGATGTTCGCAAAGATAACGTGCAACCTGACCGGCACCTTGAACAGCAATTTTTCTTCCACGCAAGGAGTCGTTGCCCCATTTTTCCTGGGCACATGCTTTCATTCCAACATAAACACCGTATGCAGTAACCGGAGAAGGATCTCCGCTTCCGCCAAGAGCTTTTGAAATTCCGGTAACATATTTTGTTTCCATCCTAACATATTCCATGTCTTTAACGTCGGTTCCAACATCTTCGGCAGTAATATATCTTCCACCTAATCCATCCACAAATTTTCCGAAAGTTCTGAATAACAATTCATTTTTTTGTGAAGCGGAATCTCCAATAATAACAGCTTTACCACCGCCCAAATTTAATCCGGCAACTGAAGCTTTATACGTCATACCACGTGATAGCCGTAGAACATCATTCAACGCTTCTTCAAATGATTTATAATTCCACATTCTGGTTCCGCCTAATGCTGGTCCTAATGTAGTATCGTGAATTGCAATAATTGCCCGCAGACCCGATTCCTTATTACTACAAAGAACAACTTGTTCGTGTCCATATTTTTCCATCGCTTCGAAGTAGAGCATTCTTCTCTCCCAATATTTATAAATTAAATGGTGCTAAATAGCAAAAAACCAAAATAAAAGTAAAGCAATGCTTTCTCTGGTTCTGTAAAAAATCGTTTTTTCAAACTTTAATTTATAGTCTGTTGATATTCCTTTTGCTTCGATATTAAAAAATCTGCATATCTGTAGTATTCTTGAAAGATGAAAATCGTCGGAAATAATTAATATCCTTGAACTAGAAACAAAATCGCCATGATTATTGCGAAGGTATTTTATTTGTTCCGTTGTAGTTGATGTTAACTGTTCAACTATCAGATTTTTATAATCAACACCAAGGTTTGTAAGATACTTATAAGCAACTTCTGCTTCACTTAATTCACCCGGGGCATTACCTCCGGTAAGAATAATTTTTTTAATTATTCCTTGCCGGTAGAGTTCTAAAGCTTTCCTAATTCTTCCTTCAAAAATTGGACTTGGTTTATCTTTTTTCCAGACAGCAGCTCCGGGCACTAATCCATATTCATATTGATTATTATTTTTACTATTATAGTCAGTAACATTCCATACAAAAAATATAGAGAATAGAACAAGAATTAAAACAGCGGATATGGATCTTACCAGAGTTCTTACTTCAAATAATTTTTCTAAACCTAAAATCAAGCCCCAAGAATAAAGTAGTGAATAGATTTGTAGAAATAACGAGATGATCATTAAAAAACCGGTATAGACTTTTTTAATCGGGAATGAAAACAAGTATTCATTTGTTGCAAGTTTAATAAAATCGAACAGTACAATTGACACAATGAGAGAAATTAGAGATAGTATTTGAAGTATAAGAAGAAAATTCAGTCTCCCTTTTTCAATCTGTTTCTTCTTCAAACCAAGGATTAAAAATCCCGAGATTACCCATGCTGATATTAATATGTTAAGTATATTCCCGAGGTAATCAATTCTGTAATCCAGTAAGGATAGTCCATTAATTTTATATTTAATAAATGTGACAAGTAAGAATATTCCAAAATTAGTAATAACAGATGAAAGAATAATTGAAGGATATTGAATTTTGATTTTCACTTTTTTACTAATTTTTATTTACGGGTTGAATTAAAATGTTGGCAAGATCTTTTTCATTCGAAAAGATAACTGTTGATTCTACATTAAATATTTTTTTTATATTTTCTTCTGTTAATACATCTTTCTTATTACCCTGGATAGAAATCTTTCCATTTATCATAAAAGCAATTTTCTGTGAGAACAATCCGATTAGATTCAAATCGTGAGAAACAGATATAATTGTTAATCCCTGGTTAGCACTAAGCTTATTAAGTAATTCATAAATAGAAATCTGGTGTTCAATATCTAAGTGAGCATTAGGTTCATCAAGAAGAATTAATTGAGGATTTTGAGCAAGAGCTCTTGCAATAAATGCTCTCTGTGCTTCACCACCTGAGACTTCGTTAATACATTTGGATTTTAGGTCAGCTATGCCCATAACATCCAGGGCATTCATAACAATTCGTTTATCTTCTGCAGTTTCAAACCCCAATGTACCAAGGTAAGGGGTGCGGCCCATCAATACTATTTCATAAACAGAAAACGGAAAAATTGAATAGTTATTCTGAGGAACATAAGAAATCAGTTTTGCATATTCCTTGAGCGGTATTTCGATAATATCGATACCTGAATATTTAATACGTCCATCAACTGGACTTAATAATCTTCCAATTAATTTTAGGAGCGTAGATTTTCCACAACCATTTGGACCAAGAAGACTAACAAACTCACTTTTTTCAATTTTCCAGCTGTCAATATCTAATTGGAAATTGCTATCAATAGCAGTGTTATAGTTATACTTAATATTATTTAGTTCGAGGAGAAACAATTCATTTTACCTTTTTATAAAGATATTGATAAATAACAGAACATAAAACTTACAATGGCATAAAAATAAAATTGTCTGGTTAGCAAAAAGAAGGCGCCAAAAGGCGCCTTCTTTTTATTGAAGTTTGAATACGATTGGAATAGAAACCTGGACTTTGACCGATTTACCTCTTTGCTTGCCTGGTTTAAATTTTGTTTGCATAACTGCAGCAACAGCAGCTTCATCACATCCGGCACCAATACCTTTAATTACCTCTGCCTTAACTACATCGCCAACTTCATTAACGAAAGCTTTAATAAATACTCTACCCTGCACACCTGCACGTTTTGCAATTTCCGGATAAACAATTTTCTTTTGAATTGCTTCGATACCACCAATTGGTTCAGGAGTTTCTTCAACAGCAACAAAAAATACAGCTTCATCTTCCTCTTCTTTAACTTCCTGCTTTGGAGGTGGAGGTGGAGCAGATATCTGTTCGTTAATATCTATTTCTGTACTTCCAATTGCTATATCTTCCAAAACGTCATCCGATGGAGCTTCAATTGGAATTGGTGGTTTTGGAGGTGGAGGCGGAGCACTTTCTTGTTTAGTCTTTACAACATCTTCAACATTTACTAATTCTTGCGGTCCTTCCAGTTTTACTTTCTCTTTTGCAAAATCAGGGAAAAACTTAAATGCAACGATTAATAATGCAAGAGAAGTAATTAAACTCAACTCGAAAACACGCTTGTATGTTCTTTTTAAGTCTGCTTTTGGGTTTTTCTTAAGTCCCACTTTATTCCTCCTATTTATCACCTAATGGCGATGCTAACTTAAAAAATGATGAGTGAAATGTCAATCAATACTGAAAATTTTACATCGATCAATTTATTTATGTTCCAATTTTATGGTGTTAATTTTAGTGCACTAAAGATTTATCTCTTTTAAGGAAATGATTAACTAAAATAATCCCGGCACTTCCTCCAACAAAATCGAATAACCAATCGTAAAAATCGCAGTATCTGCCCGGAATTATCAATTGGTGAAGTTCATCAAACATAGCATATATTGTTATGATGATTAATGAAACTATCATCGAGTTTTTTTTGATCAATTCGGATTTATTTTGAAATACCGTACTTAATTTTATAAGAACACCAAGAATAAAATAAGCTGCAAAATGTTCTATTTTATCCTGGGTATTAAATAATTTCGGAATCTTTTCAACAGGAATAGAAGTCATAATAAACAAGAAGATCCAGTAAAGGATTAATGGAAGATGAACAAATCGAAATGGATTTTTCTTTATTGAATTAAATAAACGAGTCAATGATAAATTTGATAGCATTAGGAATATTTTCCATTAAATCTGAAGCAGTATAACCGAATTCAGTTTTTTCCTCTAACAGAAGGTCGCCGGATAAACTATGAATATACACCGAAGAGATAAGTGGATCCTCAATTTCAGATGTTTGTGAAATGAATCCGGCAATTATTCCTGTAAGAACATCTCCGGAACCAAATTTTGCAAGCCCCGGATTACCGCTGGAGTTAATAAATGCTTCACCATCAGGATTAAAGATTATTGAAGGTGCTCCTTTTACAACCAGGAAGCAATTGTTTTCTGAAGCAAAATTTCGGCCTAACTGTAATAAATTTTTCTTTAATTCACCTAATTCTATTCCAAGCAGATTAGCAAACTCTTTATGATGCGGGGTTAATATTTTCCCCTTTAAATTAATTTTTTTATACTCATTATTAGCTAAAGCATAAATCGCATCGGCATCAATTACAAATTTTTTGGTCTTATAATTACGAAGAATTTCAAGAACTGTTTCAATAGTTTCATTAGCTCTTCCTAAACCAGGACCAATTGCAATTACATCAGCCCAATTAATCTTATCTTCAATTTCCTTTAGATTATTTGGTGAAATAAATCCCAAATTATTATCATCATAATCAATCACAATAGCTGAATCGATCTTTTGCTGTGCCAGTAGTTTAATCGATTTAGGAGAAATAAGGTAACACGATCCGGCACCGGATTTTAATACAGAATTAGTTGTGAAAAAAGACGCGCCTGGCATTACTGACGAACCGGCAATTACTAATACTTTACCGGCTGAATACTTATTAACATCCAGATCCTTTGAAGGAATTCCGAAGTATGCATCCTCAGGTTCTATTAAATAATTTTGAACAGATAATTTCTTATAATATTCATCACCAATACCGATATAACCTTTTTCAATTATACCGCAGTTAGTATAACCTTTACCATAGAATAGTCCTGTTTTATATTCCGATAGTGTAATTGTTAAATCAGAATTAAAAACAAAATCTCCTAGTGAGTTTTCTAAATCCAAACCGGTCGGGAGATCAATAGAGACTCTGAATGTATTAAGTTGATTTAATCTATTTACAATTTCCTTATACGGTTCGGCTAATTCCCCTCTCGAGCCGGTTCCAAGCATAGCATCAATAACAATTTCACAATCATCAAGAGCACTAAGATCTTTATTACTTTCATAAATAATTATTTTCGATTGGGGATAATCAACCAACAAATTTTTTAATATTCTGAAATTAATAAGAGCATCTCCTTTTAATTCATCTTCACCACCAAGTGAAATGACTCTAACATTATACTCATTATTTAAAAAATGACGTGAAACGGCAAATCCATCCCCTCCATTATTTCCTTTACCGCAGACAATACCGATATTATCTACTGATGTATTAATATTACGCAGAATTAAATCGAAAATACTTCTCGATGCATTTTCCATTAAAACAATACTTGGAATTGCGAGAGTATTAATGGCGTAGGAATCCGCCTCGCGGACCTGTTGAGCAGAATATAATGGTATCATGTTTAAACCACTCTGTTGTTGGATGATAAAATAATAAAGAAAAATACCAATTTAAATTAGAGATTAATAACAGAGTTGATAACGTTAAGAAGAAGATCCGGAAGAATTCCGAAAATAAGAACAAATGCACCAGAAATTATTACTGCCGATAAACTAAAAGATGAAATCTCAGGCTTGAATTCTTCAATTGAATCGCGGAAATAGATATAAACGACAACCCTTAAATAAAAATATACACTAATCATGCTGGAGATTACACCAACAATTGCAAGCCATGTTAAACCACCTTCAATCGCGCCAACAAAAACATAATACTTTCCAAAAAATCCTGCTAATGGAGGAATACCTGCTAATGCAAACATAAAAAGCGACATGAAAGCAGCAAGAACAGGACTTTTAGCATGCAGCCCGGCGAATGAATCGATATCAATTCTTGTATCGCCCTCACCTTCAATAATAGAAATTACCGTAAATGCACCGATATTCATAAATGCATACGCAGCAAGGTAGAAGATAATTCCGGAAATACTTGCAGTATTAGCTGCAGCCAGACCAATTGCCATATAACCCGCATGCGATATGGACGAGTAAGCAAGCATTCTCTTTAAATTGTTTTGTGAAATTGCAACTATACTTCCGAACAACATTGATAATGCCGCGATAACTGAGAAATACGGTTTAAATACATTTGGTGCATTTAAAGTGAATGTTGCGGCTATTGAAATTATTAATACGCTGAATGCTGCGGTTTTACCTGTTGTAGACATTAATCCCGTTACTGTTGTAGCTGAACCCTGATAAACGTCAGGCACCCACATATGGAACGGGAACGCTGCAATTTTAAAACTAAAACCGATAAGAAATAATATAAATCCGGTAACAAAAATTATGTTAGAAGATAGTGAAGCAAAATTGCTTGTTATATATAATAGACTTGTGTTTCCTGCTGTTCCATAGATTAAAGCAATTCCATAGACAATGAATCCTGTTGCAAAAGAACCAAGTAAAAAGTATTTCAAAGAAGATTCGTTAGCTGATAATTTTTTTCGATTAAATCCGGCTAAAACATAAAAACAAATCGACATCAATTCTAAGCCAAGAAAAACCATTAAAATATCTTTCGAGCCAGCCATTATCATCATGCCCAGTACGGATGATTGAACTATGATATAATATTCCCCATAATATGTTCCATACTTTTTTAAATATCCAATCGAGCTCATTACAATAAGCATAGCACCGATATTAAAAATAAAATTAAAGATTGCGGGCTTTCCACCTACCTCAAGCATTCCTCCAAAAAGAATTGCGTGGTTATTGATATTTACAATAGAATAGATGGAGATAGCAAGAAAAAGAAGAATGGAAAACCATGGTAGAATCTGTTCGCTTTTCTTTGTTATCATTTCGATAACAACAGAAATAACTATCCCCAACCCGATTAGAATGAATGGTAATAACTGGTAATATTCAAAATTTGATACTGGCATATTTACTCTATGAATAATAATGTATCGTCGTTTATTTCTGAAATAGTAATTTTATGTTTTTCTTCAATAGAGAGAGCAATTTTCCTGTGATTGGAAAAATCAAAAATGTCTCTCCCCTTTTCCACAACAATTAATTTTATTTTCTCAAATCCTTTTACAACTTCCGAAAGAATTTTGTAATCGTAAAAATAAATTTCTGTAAAATCTTCATTTACTTTATAGCTTGCACCTGATTTTGTTGAACTGAAATCTGTAATAATATCATTTTCGATAACAGCTTTAAGAATATCTGCCTGGAATGGAAGCAGAACTCTATTACCATAGTGCAATCCATTTAAATTATTTTTTAACACATCATCTAATTTTTTCATAGTTAAACCCTTCCGTAGAATACTAATAGCCATATAATAAAGAAAAGAGGTAATAATATTGGAATAGAATATTTAATAAGAAATCCGAAAAAGCTTGGCATCTTAATTCCAGCACGTTCGCAAATTGACTTAACCATAAAATTAGGTCCATTGCCTATATAGGACATGGCACCAAAAAAGACTGCTGCAATGGAGATAGCCTGCACATAAATTGGATACGTCAGCGAGAAATCATATACCTGTTGTTTTACATCAACATCCATTCCATATTTTCCTAAAGCAGCACTTAAGAAATTTAAGAATGTAGGAGCATTATCAAGAAATGCAGAAAGAGAACCGGTTGCCCAGTAAAAAATTCCAGGTGTTAGTTCGTGTCCGTATATCTTAGATTCATGTTCAATTAATTGTAATGCCGGAATCATTGTTGCAAATATTCCTACGAAAAGAAAAGCAACTTCACGAATCGGTTCAAAATTAAATTCGTTTGCCTCCAGTATTTTTTTGTCGGCATATTTATAAGAGAAATAAACCACAGTTAACATAATAATTTCACGGATTCCAAAAGGTAATGGTGTAAGAGAAGGGACCCACTTAATAATTCCCGGATCAATAAAAACTGAGAGTAGAATAATTGCTAAAAATATTACATTCTTACCACCCCGGAATTCAATTTTTCCAGTATACTCAACACCTGGTTTTTCCTCACCTTTATTTCTTGAATCGATTATATAAAAGATTGTCATTAAAGCTAATAATGTTGGAACCCATACAACGAATATGTGCTCGAAAAACCAGAAGAAACCGATACCGCGCAAAAATCCCAAGAACAATGGCGGGTCACCAATCGGGTCTAATGCACCACCAATATTACTTACGGCGAAAATAAAGAAAACTATATGATAGGCTTTAATTCTATCCCTGTTAACTTTTATGTAGGGACGGATCAATAGCATTGAAGCGCCGGTTGTTCCTATTATATTCGAAATGACTGCACCGAAAAGAAGGATCATAACATTTAGCATTGGTGTTGATTTTTTAGCAACCTTAATAAGAATTCCACCCGATGCAACAAATAAAGATGCAAGAAGTGCAATGAATGAAATATACTCAGCTAAAGTATGTACCAGGCTATGAGTATCATTTAAGAAAATTAAGTAATATAAAACGGTAACCGATCCAAGGGCTAATGCTATTTTGGGATAGTTCCTCTCCCAGAAGTGATGGTAGAATAATGGACCGGTTGCAATCATTAATAACAGAATAGCGAAAGGCAATACCATAATTGGATTTGGTAGAACATGTTCAGTTTCTTCAGCCCCGGATGCAAAAACGGAATTAGAATTGAATAAGAGAATCAATAGTAGAATAATTTTAGAAGTTATTTTATTCATAGGCTTTATTTTAATATATCGAATGTGAATGAACTAACATGTTGTAAAATTGATTTTGTAGATTCTTCGGTCATACCGAGAAAGGTACCGGGATAAATTCCAATCCACACTATAAAAATGAATATCGGGATTAATACAACAAATTCCCTTACATTCATATCGGTTAAGTGATCTTTCAATTCAGGATTCTTTACTTCACCAAATACTACGCGTTGATACATCCATAATAAATAAACCGCTGCAAAAATTACTCCTGTAGCTGCAAACACAGTATACCACCAGCTATTTAATACGGAAGACTTAAATGTTCCGAGGAGAATTAAAAACTCACCAATAAAACCGTTTAACCCCGGTAAACCAACAGATGATAACGATGCAATCATTAAAGCAGTTGCATACAAAGGAACAATCTTAGCTATACCGCCATAGTAAGCAATATCTCTCCGGTGTGTACGTTCATAAATCATCCCAACTAAGAGGAAGAGTGCGCCGGTTGATAGCCCGTGATTTACCATTTGAATTACTGCACCTTGCACTGCTTCAACTGTCATCGCAAAAGTGCCAAGTACCACAAATCCTAAGTGCGATACCGACGAATATGCAACAAGTTTTTTCATGTCGGTTTGAACCATTGATACAAGTGCGCCATAAATAATTCCAATTATTGCAAGTACGGAAATAAGAGGTGCAAAATTAATTGCAGACTGCGGAAAGAGAGGCAGACAGTATCGTAATATTCCGTATGTACCCATCTTAAGTAAAACACCGGCAAGAATAACTGAACCTGCAGTCGGTGCTTCAACGTGAGCATCGGGTAACCACGTGTGCAATGGGAACAACGGAACTTTAATAGCAAAACTTAAGAAGAATGCACCGAACATCCATCCTTGAATCTGATGTGGGATTGTTGGACCAACATTGTATAATTCTAATAAACTTGTAGTGAATTTTCCTGTAATTCCTGATGCATAGACAGCAAGCCATATAATAGCTACCAGCATCAATAAACTTCCTACCATCGTGTAAATAAAGAACTTAATCGATGCATAAATTCTTTTTTCACCTCCCCATATTCCAATTATGAAATACATCGGTATTAGCATTGCTTCCCAGAAAATATAGAAGAGGAAAATATCGAGAGAGATAAAGACACCTAACATTCCAGCTTCCAGAAAGAGCATAGAGGAAGTAAACATCTTTACATTTTTTTCAATTGCATTCCAGGTTGATAATAAAGTAAGAGGTGTAAGAAATGTTGTTAATAGAACCAGTAGTAGCGAAATACCATCAACACCAACATTATAACTTACATTAAGACTGCTAATCCATAAGACCTGGTGCACAAACTGGAATTGAGGTTTTGATGAGTCGAAGCCAAAATAAATAACTAATGAAATTACAAATGCTATTAAGGAAACAAATAATCCGAACCATCTAATAAATTTTATCTTAGTCTTTCCAAAAAATAGGACGACAACACTTCCAATAATTGGTGTGAATAGAAGATATGTTAAAAGTAAATTCTGTTCCATATAATATTTTTAGTCCTTAGTGCCAATGTGTAAAAGCAGCAATTTTCCTTTCATTTAATTGAACAAAACTTATAGACTTAATATTACCCACAAAAGTACAAGTGCAATTCCAAGCATCATAATTATTGCATAGAACTGTGCAATTCCATTCTGAATTTTTCTTATAAAACCAGAACCGACATAAATAACTTTTGCAATACCGTTAACAGCACCATCAATAATTAAATTATCAGTAAATTTCCACAATACTTTTTCAGAACCTTTTTGAATAGGTTGAATTACAGCAGCTTCATAAATTTCATCAACATAATACTTATTGAGCAAAATGTTATAAACTTTCTTGAACCTTGCAGAAATCTTTTCAGCAATATCAGGCTGCTGGGTATATATTTTTATTGCAAAGTAGATTGCACTTAATGCAAGAGCAACCGAGAGAACCATTAAAAGAATTTCTTCGAAATGTGAATGAGAACCGAAGCTATTAAGTTTAGCTATAGCAGGTGCATAAATCGGTTCTAACCAGTTATGAAATTGATTTCCATGTTCTCCTGAAAAGACTTCAGGTATTCCGATGTATCCGCCAATAACCGAGAAGAAAGCTAATATCATCAATGGGACTGTCATTACTGTTGGTGATTCATGAGGATGAACATGATGATGATCGAAGCGCTCTTTACCATAAAATGTAAGCGATAACAAACGGAACATATAAAACGCCGTCATCATTGCTGTAATAACACCGATCAACCAGAATATTATTCCACCATTAGCATAAGAATACCAGAGGATTTCATCTTTACTGAAGAAACCAGATAAACCGGGAATTCCGGCAATGGCTAACGTTGCAATAAAAAAAGTAGCATACGTCTTTGGCATATATTTTTTCAATCCGCCATAACGCTGAATGTTCTGCTCTTCGTGCATTCCATGAATTACAGAACCGGCGCCAAGAAAAAGTAATGCCTTGAAGAAAGCATGAGTCATAACATGAAAAATTGATGCGCTAAATGCACCCACACCAGCAGCTAAAAACATATAACCTAATTGACTTACGGTAGAATAAGCTAAAACTTTTTTAATATCATTCTGAACGAGTCCTATTGTTGCAGCCATTAATGCTGTAAGCAATCCTATTACAGCAACAACCATCATAACAGTTGGAGCCGAAGCAAAAATAATTGCAGCACGGGATACCATATAAACACCCGCAGTAACCATTGTTGCAGCATGTATTAGTGCGGAAACCGGGGTTGGACCAGCCATTGCATCCGGCAGCCAAACAAATAATGGAATCTGTGCCGATTTACCGGTAGCACCAATAAATAAAAATATTGCAATCAAACCGAATGTAGCTTCTGATACAGGGAATGATGCTGCTTTATTAAATACTTCGGTAAAATTAAGTGAGTCGAACGTGTAATAGATGAGAAACATACCGAGCAGAAATCCAAAATCTCCAATACGATTAACTATAAAAGCTTTCTTAGCTGCCTGAGCAACTGTCCCCTTTTCAAATTTTCTATCGTACCAGAAACCGATTAAAAGGTAAGAACAAAGCCCAACACCTTCCCAACCTAAAAATAGAACAACAAAATTATCGCCAAGTACTAAATTCATCATTGCAAAGATGAATAGGTTCATATAAGCAAAAAATCTCCAGAAACCTTTATCACCATGCATGTAGCCAATTGAATAAACGTGAATTAAAAATCCTACACCGGTAACAATCAAAGACATTGTTAAAGATAACTGATCAACAAGGTAAGCAAATTTTATATTGAGTCCGGCAACATTAAGCCATGTGAATAATTCAACTTTGTTGCTTCTATTTTCTACCGGCAAGCCGAGTGTTTCAAAAAAAGCAAGCAATGTAACAACGAAAGCAATACCGACAGTTGAACTACCAATAATACCTATAACTTTTTCGTTTTTAATTCTGGATCCGAAAAGACCGTTAAATAAAAATCCTAATAACGGTAAAAGAACAGTAAGATAGATTAAATTTATCATCCGGTTATTACCACTTGAAGATATTTATTTCATCAATGTTAACAGTTAATTTATTTCTAAAGACAGCTATAATAATTGCAAGACCAACAGCAGCTTCTGCCGCAGCTACAGTCATTACAAAAAATACAAATATCTGACCAATTGGATTTCCTAAATAAGATGAAAAAGCAACGAGAGATAAATTTGCAGAATTCAACATCAACTCTATACACATAAAAACCACTATTGCATTACGGCGGATAAGTACACCGGTTACACCAACAACAAACATAAATGCGCTCAATATTAAATAGTATTCAATTGGTATAAACGACATAATTATTAAAACCTCTTAAAATAAAATTGGTTATTCAAATTTTTTCTTTGCTAAAACCATTGCACCGATAGTTGCTGCAAGTAATAAAAATCCGGCAACCTCAAATGGAAGGATGTAATTTGTGTATAGTTCCTTTCCGATTGATTGAATAGTTCCGGTTTCAATACTCTTTAGCTGATCCGGTGTAAGATTGCCTGAAGGTTTACCGACAAATATTAAGTAGGCAACTTGAATAAAAACAAAAACAGTTATAAGCAGTGCAAACATTTTTATTGGTTTTTTATCCAGGAAGACTTTAGGTTCATCCTCTGTTCTAAGAAGCATAAGAACAAAAAGAAAAAGGACCATAATTGCACCTGCATAAACAATAATCTGAACGACTGAAATAAACTGAGCATTTAATAAAAGGTAAAGTCCGGCTAAAGCAAAAAAGTTAAGTACGAGAAAAACGGCACTTATAACTGCGTTGGATCTTGTTATCATCATTACAGATGAAACAGCTGCAATAAGAGCAAGAATTATGAAAAGAATAATTTCTGCATTCATTTATGGAGTATTCCTATAAATCATTCTTGGAAATGGAATTGCTTCGCGTAGATGTTCTAATCCGCAAATCCAGCTAACAGTTCTTTCAAGACCAAGTCCGAATCCTGAATGAGGAACTGTGCCGAACCTTCTCAGATCAAGATACCACTCAAAAAACTGCTGCGGTAAATTATGTTCTTTAATTCTTTCTAATAACAAATCAAGATTGTCTTCGCGCTGGCTGCCGCCAATAATTTCTCCGTATCCTTCCGGTGCAATAACATCTACTGCCAAAGCAACTTTGGGATTTTCGGGATCGCGCTTCATATAAAACGCTTTTACTTCGGATGGATAACGGTGAATCATAACCGGGCGGTCGAAATCCTCGCCTATTAATGTTTCGTCAGTTCCACCTAAATCATTTCCCCACTTAAAATCGACTCCCTTCCTCTTCAAAATCTCAACTGCCTCATCGTATGAAATACGCGGGAACGGTCTAACAACTTTTTCCAGTTTGGAAATATCGCGTTCAAGTTCCTTCAATTCTTCTGCTCTATCCCTTAATACAGTTTGAACAATATATTCAATAAATTCTTCTGCAAGGTCCATATCATCATTAAGATCGTAGAAAGCCATTTCAGGTTCAACCATCCAGAACTCTGTTAAATGTCTTCGGGTTTTGGATTTCTCTGCCCGGAAAGTTGGTCCGAATGTATAAACTTTACCAAGAGCCATTGCGCCGCTTTCGGCATAAAGTTGCCCGCTCTGTGTTAAATATGCTTTACCGAGATCGAAATATTCCATTTCGAATAATGTTGATGTTCCTTCGCAAGCATTTGGAGTAATAATCGGTGGATCAAAAAGTGTGAATCCCCTTTCATCAAAAAAATCGCGAATAGCTTTTACAATTCTATGACGGACTTTTAGTATTGCAACTTGCTTTTTGGAACGGACCCATAAATGGCGGTTATCAATCAGGAATTCAATGCCATGATCCTTGGGTGTAATAGGATATTCGTGAGCCAATCCAATCATTTTGAAATCAACAACATCAAGTTCGAATCCGCCAACAGCACGTTTTTCTTCACGAACCTTCCCTCTTATTTCAAAGCTCGATTCCTGTGTAATTTTTTCTGCAGAATCGAAAATTTCTTCTGAAACATTCCCTTTGAACACAACACATTGCAAATAACCGGTTCCATCGCGCATAATTAAAAATTTTAATTTACCGCTCGATCTCTTATTATAAAGCCAACCCCTTAGGGTGACTTCCTCTCCAACATGTTTTGATAGGTCTTTGATATAAACTGTAGGTCTCATTATCTGAATTTTTTGTGAAAAATGATTGGCAAATATAGTCATCAGTCGGTTATAAATGCAAAATGCTATTATTAAAAATTACTTTTTTTGTAAATGAATTTTTGGGATTAGAAAATGTTTTCCTCAATAACAAACAATTATTTTTTTCCCGAATATTTCTTCGAACAATCCCTTTCTCCTCTCCAAACTCCATAACTCAATTTCAGGATTACTGTTTTTTCTTATCACAAGGAATAATTCAACAGAACTTCTCTTCACTCTACACTCTACACTCTGCACTATCCTTTTGTGAGTTCTATCGAGTGAATCGGCAACTCTTAAAATTGCAGAGAGTTTTTTAATAATTAGCTGGTTTCTTTCCGGTAACTCAGTAAATTCATCATGACTTTTTTTAGGATGACTTTTACGATGATAACGAGATGTATGAGCGATTATACCAATCTCACTATCGTTAAAACCAAGCAGCTCACTGTTACGAATAATGTAATAACTATGGTGGTGGTGATTAGTATGTGCAATATGATAGCCAATATCATGCAGAATAGAAGAAGCTTCCAGATATTCTCTGCATTCATCGCCAAGTTGATGTAAGTTTTTCAAATCATCAAAAATCTTGAGTGCAAAGCCGGTTATATATTTACAATGTTCCCTATCGTAACTGCAAGATTCCGAAAGGTGCTTAATACTTTCTTTCCGAATATCGATTAAATTAGGTTTTGTTGTACCGTTAATGCGTTCCTTCTGAAGCGTATCAATTACAATTCCTTCTCTTAAAGCATAACCGGAAATAGTCATCTTTTCTAAACCGAACAAATCAAATATTGTAGATAAAATTATTATTCCGGCCGGAACGATATCGGCTCTCTTTTCATCAAGTCCCGGAATTTTTTTTCTTTTATCAATAGTTTTCCTGTTAAGAATTTCTTTCTCAATTTCCTTTAATTCACTTTTAGAAAATTCAAAATTATTCAGAATAGTTTGAGATGAAATTGAACCGCCATTCCTCATTGCCTGAATCATAAAACCGGCAGCCATAATAGTACCCGAAGAACCTGTACAAATAGAAAAACCTTCCTTCTTCATTAATTCTGCTGTGTTGGATATTTCTCCTTCAACCCACTTTCTGCATTCTTTAATCCTTTGCTCGGTTATCTTAAAATCGGGAAAAAATTTAAGTGCAAGACGTACAGAACCAATTTTCAAACTTGCAGCTTGAAGAATCTTACCTTTGTTCCCGATTACAAATTCCGTGCTACCTCCTCCAATATCAAAAGCCAATGCCTTTTTGTTATAAACAGGAACAGCTTTCAGTATTCCCAGATAAATTAATCTCGCTTCCTCATAACCATTTATAACTTCAATTTCAATTCGGGTTTGTTCAAAAACTTTATTTATGAATTCGTTTTTGTTATAAGATTCACGTACCGCACTTGTTGCAACCGCTCTTATAGGGGCATTGTGGGAATCTGCAATTACTTTGAATCTTTTCAGGCATGCTATTGCTCTCAATTCAGCATCGGGTTGTATTTTTTTTATATCACCTCTACTACCCTGACTTAACCGTATTACTTCTTTTTCCCTATCAATTATTTCAAAGTTTCCATCGTCCTTAACTTTTACAACAATCAGATGAAATGAATTTGTACCGATATCAATTGCTGCAAGATTTTTTGAGTCGAGTTTCATATCACCTTCTTTTCAAGTAGTAATTTAGCAAGGTTAATTACATCATCTACGGTAATTTCACACATTAATTCCGATTTGCGGATAAACACTTTATTAGAACCAACCGGAGCCCAATTAAATGGATTTGTTGGACCGAAAAGTGAAATTACCGGAGTTGTTGTTGCACCGGCAACGTGCATAACACCTGTATCATTCGAAATAAATAAATTGCTGTCGGATATTAAAGCAGCTAATTGCGGAACTGTCTTATTCAGAAAATATCCTTTCAACGGAAATTCTTTTTTGATTATATCAATTATTTCTTTATCAGCACTGCTGCCGGTAAAATAAATTACTGCATTAAACTCTTTTTCCAGCCTTCTAACTAATTCAATAAAATTAAATACCGACCACCTATTCTGCGGTTTGCCGGCACCGGCATGAATTCCTATTATAATTTTTCCATCTTCATTATATTTTTTCAAAAATTCATTTGCAATCAGATTATCCCTGTTATCATAGTCTATCTGCGATGATAAATTTTTTGTTGTAATACCAAATGGACGAACTATATCTAATATGAATTCGGATACATGGGAATCGGGATTCTTTTTCCAGTTAAGATCGAATCTATAATTAAATACATAATTCATTTCGTTGAATTTACCGTCAAGGGAATTGGGACCTATTTTAATTTTAGCTTTTGAAAATCCGGATAGAAGACAACTCGTTGTAGAGATTGCAACTGTAATAGGTACAATTGCCAGGTCATAATTTCTCCTTAGAACTTTATAAAGCGAATAAATATAGAATGGATTGAAAAAATATTTCTTGTTGAAGACAAACAGTTCATCTATCAGCAAATTCTTCTTTAGTGCAAAATAATTTTCAACACTTGCAATAAGTGTAATTTTGCAATCAGGATAATTTTCTTTTATCGCTCTGAATAAGGGGATTGTTGCAAGCATATCGCCGAATTGGTTATGCTGACGAACAATAAGAATTTTTTTTGGCGGATCAATATTAAACTGACGAAATTCTTCTACAGATAATATTTTTTTAAGGAAGGAGGTTAAACGCGACTTAATTTTGTTTTGAGATGACATCAGGATTTATTTTTTGAATTATCCGTTCCAGTGTTAGTTATGTCTTCATAATCGGCATCAATAACATCTTCTTTCCTGATATTATACTTCGATTTATACGGTTTGAAAGTACTCTTCTTTTTTTCAACCGTTTTACCCGATGTTAGTAAACTCATAAAATTTTTTGCTATTCTAATTACCAAGTAAAATAGAAGTCCCCACAATATTATTCTTAAAAACGCCATTCTAAACTTTTACCTCCGGATTAAAGTATTCTATAAATCCCCTATCTTCCCTGAAAATCTGCATATATAATTCATCAAAATCTTCTTCACGGTTCACAAAATCAATATCTGTAGTATTTACAATAAGAAGAGGAGTATTACTGTATTTGAAAAAAAAGTTATTGTAAGATTCCGATAATTCGGTTAGATAACCGCGTGTTAAATTCTTCTCAATTTTTCTGCCGCGTGTTTTAACATTAGCAACAAGTCTATCCAGACTCGATTGAAGAAAAATAACCAGGTCGGGTTTAGGAATATCCCTTTCAAGCAGCGGGAAAATACTTTCGTATAATTTTATTTCTTCACCGCTTAGATTCAGGTAAGCAAATATTTTGTCTTTTTCGAAAATGTAATCCGAAACAATATACTTAGAAAAGAGCTCCTGTTGATTTAGCTGCTGCTGCTGTTTATATCGGTTGATAAGGAAAAACATTTGCGTCTGAAATGCAAATCGTTTCCTGTCGTCGTAGAATTTTTCCAGAAATGGATTATCTTCGAACTGCTCGAGAATAAGATTGGCGCCGAGTTTATCAGACAGTTTTTGTGCAAGAGAGGTTTTTCCTGCACCGATAACCCCTTCAATTGCAATGTATCGTATTTCGGGCATAATCAATCAAATTAATTTATAATCGAATTTAGAAACAATGTGACTTTCAATTCCCGCAAGACTTAGTTTACTCAACTGTTTATCTTCTACTGGATGAACAAACGCTGGAGCTATTTCAATTAACGGTACCAGAACAAAATCTCTTTTCAATATTTCTGAATGAGGAATAATCAAGTTATCTTTAACATAAATTAACTGATTATAGAAAAGAATATCAACATCAATTTCTCTAGGACCCCATTTTTTGTTTAACCCGGTTCTCCCTGAATCCACCTCGATTTGCTTTATAAAATCGAACAATTCTTCAGGACTTAAACCGGAACTTATATTAATAACAGCATTAAAAAAATTTTCCTGATCAATATTTCCATAAGGAGTAGTTTCATAAACGGAAGAGGATTTAACAAGAATACATTGAGTATTGCTTTTAATTTTCTCAACTGCATTCAATAAAAATTTTATTCGGTCTCCTTTATTGGAACCGAGCCCCAGGAAAATATTATTTTCCATTTTCTTTAATTACTTCAGCTTCAACATAATCAAGAACACCGCCAACCGGAACATGATGCTTACGAACACGAACAGCAATCTTATTAATTGATTTATATTTTTCGAGCAATCCATCTGCAATAATTGTTGCAAGCGTTTCAATAAGGTAATACTTTTTACTATGGACAATGCGATTGATATACTTATAGACTTCATCATAATTGATAGTAAGTTTCAGGTCGTCCTTTGCAGCAGCTTTTGAAAAGTCTGTATATATATCGAGGTCTGCCTCGAATACACCGCCAATAGTCTGTTCCTCTTCTAATGCACCGTGATAAGCGTAAAATGTTGCGTTTTTAATTCGAATAATGTTTGTCATATGCAGGGTTACTTCTTGGATTTATTATAATTTTTAAGCCCGTTAAAATTAGCAAATAAAATCCCAATAAGCACCATCGCACTTCCAATCAGTGCCTGGAATGAAAATTTTTCGTTCAATACTAACCAGCCGAGAATGACAGCTACTATGGGTGTAATAAATGTTGATAAGGAAAGGATAACTATATTCATTCTTTTTAATAACCAGTAATAAGTAGTAAATGTAATAAGTGTTCCGAATAATGCTAAATAAAATACCGAACCCAGTGCGATGAAATCAAATTTCCATGAAGAACTCTCTTCTATTATAAATGCAAGAGGAATCATTACAATACCGGCAATAAGGAGAGGAATAAAATTCATTGAAAGCGGGTTTAAATGACGTCCGTATTTTTTAATTGTTACCGCAATTGCAGCTTGCATTGTGGCACTTATTAAAACAGCTAACATTCCAAAAAAATTATTGGATATGTCTATTGTAAGATCTTCAGAAAAAATTGTTACAATGCCAACAAAACCAATTAATACACCAATATACTGCGCAAACTTAATTTCTGTATTTGGTATAGCAAGTCTTGTAAAGAGAATTACTCCAAAGGGCATAACAGCAAAAATTATAGAAGCTAAGCCGGATGGGATAAATTGTTCTGCCCAGTAAACCAATCCGAATGGAATTATAAAAGAAAAAAATGCAAGAATAAGATAGAGACGGATAGAAAGCGAATCTGTTTGTAGAGATATTTTTTTATAACTCATTAATCCGTAAACCAAAATTGAAGCGAGCAGAAATCGAACTCCGGCAGATATAACCGGCGTTAAGGACTCAAGTCCTAAACGAATAAAAAGCCATGTAGAACCCCAGATAATGCAGATAAGTATAAATCCTAAACCTATTTTGATTTTTTCAGAATACATTAAAATTCCTTTAAGGCAATAACGCCCAGCATACGACCGGAAAATTCCCCATCTCTTCTATAAGAGTGAAGCAGATCTTTTTCTTTATATGTACATAATTCCGATACTTCAATATTCTCTTGAGGGATACCAAAATTTAAAAGGAAATCTTTATTAGCTGCGGCAACATCCAAAAATATTTTCTGATTTTCTACCTTTAGATATTTTTGATCGAACTGAACTGCTACTTCATTGCCAACCTGATAATTATCTTGGGAAATTGATGGTCCGATGAACACATAAAAATTTTCCGGATGGCTTTTGTAATGAAAGCTAAGGTTGCTCAAAACTTTTTTAAGAATTTTTTTTTGAGTTCCGCGCCAACCTGAATGAACTGCAGCTATAATTCTATTTACGTTATCATAAATAAAAACTGGAGTGCAGTCTGCAGCAGAAATAGCCAGACCGATTCCTATTCTGTTTGTAATAAGAGCATCGATTTCACCAAGCAAACCCGGTTTTTCAACAAACTTAATTATGTCGCTATGGATCTGCTTCTGAAATGCTATTTGTGAAGAGTTTAGACCAATCTCACTAAAAAATTTTCCCCTGTTCTCATTAACAATATTGGGATTATCGCCAACGGTTAATGATAAGTTGAAAAAGAAAGGAGCTTCTCTGTTCAATCCAATTTTAGTAGAAAAACCGAAAATTATCTCGGGAAATTTTGAGAGAAGATTACTACTTATTATCCGCATTTATTCTTCCATAAGAAAGAGCTGCCTTAGAAGTATTTGAACAAATAATTACTTTTAAGACAGCTCCATAGAATGGTCTTAAATTATTTTTAATGATTCATCCAGATCAAACAAAATATCATCGGGATTTTCAAGTCCCATTGCTAATCTAATTCCACCGGGATCAATACCTCTTATTTCCAGTTCTTCAGGAGGAACAACCGAGTGAGTCATAGATGCCGGATGTTCAATCAATGTTCTTGTATGACCTAATGAAACAGCAAGAGTCATTGTGTATGCTTTATCAGCAACATGATCCATAAATTTTTTACCGATCTCTCTTATTTCAATTGCATTTTTCCCTTTAAGAGCAAAATAGATCATACTTCCGGGTGCAAAGTTTCCATTGAAATCAATCATTTGCTTCTTAGCCAGTTCATAATATTTGAAATTTGATAAACCGGGATAATTTACAAATTCAACTTTAGGATGAGAGTTTAAAAATTCTGCTACACGTGTTGCAGTTTTAATTTGCTGTCGCTGTCTTATTGCCAGGCTTGGTAATCCATAAGTTAGAATTGACCAGGCATTTTTAGGACTTAATGCAGCGCCAAAATCTTTTCTTATCAGCTGAATTAAACCCTGAAATTTCTTTTTACCAATTACAGCACCCCCCATATCAGTACCAAATCCACCTATTCCCTTTGTTAAGGATTGAACAACAAAGTCGGCACCAAATTCAATCGGCCGCTGGCAAAATGGCGTTGCAAACGTATTATCGATTACAATATAAATCCGGTCCTGTTCATTTCTATCTTTATTAAATTGATCGACAACATTCCTTACAGCTTTTATATCGATAATTTCCATATTGGGATTGGCAGGTGTTTCAAAGTAAATTACTTTAGTTTTTTCTGTAATTGATTTTAGTAAAATATTAATATCAGTTAGGTCAATTGGTGTCCATTTTATATTATAACGCGGATACCAATTTTTTAGAAGGGAAATTGTACAACCATAAAGAGTTTTGTGGGAAATTATTTCATCACCCGATTTTGTTAAAACACCAAGGACACCAGAAATTGCTCCCATACCGCTCGAAAAACTTACTGCCATTTCCCCTTTTTCAATATATGCAAGATTTTCTTCGAGCATATCTTTATTTGGTTCACCCAACCGATCGTAAATAAAAATAGGACTCGCATCGCCATACTGATCAACATTTGCGAATTGAATAAATCCTTGAGCTCCACGCTCAACAGAATCGAGCCGGAATGTAGTGGATGATGAAATAGGAGCTGTAACGTGGTGTGAATAATCCCATTTATCGCTCACATTTTTTCCATAGATCAAATGAGTATCCATTGAATATTTAGTATCATCAACCATATTGTGTAATGATTTGTCTTTAATTTTTTCTTCCATGATTTGCCTCCCGAATTATGCGACACAAAATTACAGATTAATTTTCATGTAATAAATGGAAATCAATCCTAAAAAAAATTTTCTAATCATATTTTATTTGATTTATTGAATAAATTAAACAGAAGAAGAAATAAATCGTTTTCGTGAAATGATTTAACAGGATAGATGACATTTTAGAAATGAAAAAAACTACCGTAAACTAGACAAGGTCATTCTTTTCCAGCCATTCATCATTATAAATTGTAGAGAAATACTTGTAACCTGAATCGCAAATTATGGTAACTATATTTGCTTCTTTATCTATTTGTTTAGCAATTTGAGTTGCAGCCCATATATTAGCTCCGCTCGATCCACCGGCAACAATTCCTTCTTCAAAAGCAAGTTTCTTTGCCCACCCAATCGCTTTTTTATCTGTTACTTTAAGCATGTCATCCATCATCTCAAGCTGAGCAGTTTTAATAAGAAATTCATCACCTATACCTTCAATTAAATAACGGGATGATTGAACCAGCTTTTTGTATTTGAACCAATCATAAAAAATTGATCCAACCGGATCGACGCCAATAAGTTTGATATCAGGATTTTTTTCTTTGAGATATTTACCGGCGCCGAAAAGAGTTCCGCCAGTTCCAACACCAACAACAAAATAATCGATCTTCCCTTCCATCTGTTCCCATATCTCGGGACCGGTTGTCATATAGTGCGATTCGTTGTTATCCAGATTGTTATGCTGATCGATGTAGTAAAGTGATGGATCGCTCTTAACAAGATTTTCTGCATAATTGTTATAAGATTCCGGATGTTCAGGAGGGAGTTTGGAATTTACTTTAATAACATCAACACCAAGTACTTCCAGCATTTTAATTTTTTCTTTACTTGTTGAATCGCGTATAACGATTTTTAGTTTGTAACCTTTCTGTCTGCATACAATTGCAAGTCCCATTGCGGTATTACCGGAAGAGTTTTCAATAATAGTATCACCCGGTTTCAATTTACCTTCGCGTTCCCCTTTTTCGATCATATACTTTGCAATACGGTCTTTAATACTTCCGCCGGGGTTCATTAATTCCATCTTAGCCCATATCGTTGCTTTCAATCCTTTCGAAATATTTCCGAGTTTAACCAGGGGTGTTCTTCCAACAGCATCAATTATACTTTCGTAGCGATTATTTCTCATTGCTATCCTTTATACTTAGTAAGTTAAGGGGAATTTATAACCTCTTAAAAATTCTTCTGCACTCATTATTTTACGTCCTTCGGGCTGCAATTCGATAATCTGCAAAATCATATTACCTGTTTTAAAATAAATTTCTTTCTTTGTCTGCATAACCTTTGTAGATGATTTATGTTCACTTGTTGAATGTATATCAATATCCATCCATTCATTTTCACTAAAAAGATTTTCATCAGCAATAACTTTTGTTTTGAACACCTTAATAATTTTTTTGTTATGATTAAAGAATGCAGAGGGATAAGGAGATAATCCGCGCACCAGGTTGTGAATTTGAATTGCCGGTTTGTTCCAATCGATCTGGCAAATCTCCTTTGTAATTTTGGGAGCTGGAGAAGAAAGTGAGTTATTCTGTTGAATTACACTGGTTTTACCTTGTTCAATCATATCCACAGTTTTGAGAACTACATCCGATCCGATTATCATCATTCTATCGTGCAGAGAAGCGAAATTGTCTTCATCATCAATGGAGATTTTTTCCTGTAAAATAATATTTCCGGTATCTACTTTTTCGTCAAGGAAAAAAGTTGTAACTCCTGTTTCTTTATCACCATTAATCAGTGCCCACTGAATAGGTGCTGCACCGCGGTATTTTGGCAACAAAGATCCATGCAGATTTATTGAACCGTAACCCGGTAGTGTAAAAACTTCTTTTGGCAAAATTCTGAATGCTACAATTACAAAAAGATCGGGATTAATTTCCTTCATTGAGTCAATGAATTCCTGACTTTTAAGATTAGCCGGAGTAAAAACTTTGATTCCCCTATCAAGTGCGAATAGTTTTACAGGAGTATAAGATAGCTGCCGCCCTCTGCCTCTTTCCTTATCGGGTGCAGAAACTACAGCCTCAATACTATGCGAACTTGATAATAATTTTTGCAAAGAAGGAATTGCAAATTCGGGGGTGCCCATGAATACAATTTTCATTTATGCAGCCAGACAAAAAAATTATAATTGTGTAATAGGATAATCAATTTCTACATTCCTGCTCTTTATCAATTTCAATTCATCCTTAAGTTGAGATTTTATTTCTTCATTTACCCTATCAGGAATTAATTTACCAATCAGGTGATCGTATTCATGTAAAATTACCCGGGCTAAATAGTCATTTGCTTCAAGTTCCAAAAGCTGCTCATCAGTATTCAGGAAGCGAATCTTAATTTCTTTTGCTCTTTCAACATCGGCCCTTAAATTTGGCAAACTTAAACAACCTTCTTCAATTACAACTTTTTCGTCGGACTGAAGAACAATTTCCGGATTGATAAAAATCATCGGCTTAAATTTTTCGTAACCTTCAACTCCTTTCAGATCAACAATAAATAAAGATTGATTAAACCCAACCTGGTTAGCAGCAAGCCCCACACCCTTTGCATTATGCATTGTATCGAGCATGTTTTTTATTTTCACAATTAACTCATCCGAAACAGAATTAACCGGTTTAGTTTTCTGCCTTAGTATTTTATCTCCATAAACAGTAATTGGTAATATTGCCATAAAATTTCCTTAATTAGATTCAGCTTGAACAACGACAGCGCTTAGGTCCTTATATAAATTTACTTCTGTCGCATAGAATAACATCCTAACAAGCAGCCGAAAAATAATCAACATTTGCTGAAGAATAAAGGATAAGAGAAGCATATAATAAGGTGTGCGAGGGATTGCCATTCCAATAATGTTATAAACAACCGCACCTACTCCCCCTATAATTGATACAATTAGAAATGCTGTGAATACAATAGCAAAATTATTTTTTATAAAAAGTGTTGATGTATAAACTTCCCGGAATATCTTTGTCCTGTCGTTAACTGCCAGTGAAACCTTGGAATAATCTGTAATAATGGAAACCACGCCGATGAAGAAAATAAGAAGGACATATCGCAACGCAAAGAAGAAAAATTCCAAACGCACATTTTCGGAATTTCTGAAGAAAAGATGAATTAACTGACCCATGTAATCGATGATTACAAACGCAATAATATACAATGCAATTGAGATCAAAGTTATTTTAACGAACCTGAAAAAATATTTTACACCGCCATAGAAAAAATCAACAATATGGTTTTTTTCAGGGATATGAAAAATCGAAATTATACCGCCCAGAAAAAAAGTTTGCAGTAAAGTATATATACCGACTACAGTGTAGATACTCAAAGGGAGCTGATCGAAATTTACCCTATATAAATTCTGGAACTGAACATACCACATATAATCGAAGTGGAGAGCAAGTTGATCGCTTAACAGCGACCTTCCTAAATTATCCATTAGAATATTTAGTATCGGTACTGTAAGTACAAGTGCAGAAAGTGCGTTAAAAAACCAGATTAAAATTACCAAACGCGAGTTATGAAAAACGGAGCGAGTTCCATGAACAATTGTATTTTTAATATATTGAATCATCCCACGCTTCCTAAAATCATCAATGCATTTTGAACCCAGAAGAAAACACGAATTGCGAGCGACCATGACGCCCAGATTCTCGATTCAACTGTAAATGAATTATTGGCAAAATTGATATCGAGCAAATTTTTGCGAAGCGGATCAACCGCCGCAGCTATCACTTCGTTTTCTGTTTTGAATTTGAAAATTTTCCAGCGCTCTTTACCATCCCAATTTTGTTTCAATGTTTCCTTATCTGTATAAAGGTAAACGTCGCATTTGAAAATACCATCCCGCAATCTTTCCGCTAACACTTCGTATTCTGTTGGAGAAACCTGTGTAACCGAGGTAACTTTATAATCAAATATTTTTGTTGAATTAAAAAATTCATCAAAGAACCAGTTCATATCTTCTTTAACATTTTTTCGAACGGCATTAAAAAAGTCAGCTCCAGTTGGATGAGCGAACTTAAATTTGCTGTAATAGTCTTCCGTCAATTTCATCATCTTATCATAACCTATATACCGTTCGAGCGTATGAAGAACAAGTTCTGGTTTACTATACGAATTAACAGCATACGCCAACCGTGACGGCTGCTTATAAGAAGTATCGGTAATTGCACCAATAGTCATGTTACGGTAGTAAGATACTAAACTCTGAGTAGCTTCGGGTAATGGTACTTCAACAAGAGTATAAATTATTGGAATCTCTTTGTAGGAGAAGAATTCCAATCCATAAACAGGAATGTAGGAAGCAAACTTAAAGAACGTTAAAAGATCCGGATAATATTTGTACATAATTTTAGTTGCAAAGTAAGAAGCAAAACCTTCATCGAGCCATGCTTCGTAAACTTCGTTATTGGCTAATATCCCCTGGAAATATTGATGAGAGAATTCATGAGCAACAAGATATTCCGGCCAGCCGGTAGATTGAGGCGAAAATAGATCGGCACTAACAGTAAATAATGTCGGATACTCCATTCCACCGGCGCTGCAAGTTTTTGGAACGTCCACAAGTGTTATAATTTGATATGGATACGCACCTAAATTCTGTTCGTAGAAATCGAGACAATTTTTAACGGCTTCTATATATCTGTAGAAATATTTCTCACGTTCCGGTTGAACATACGCATTAATTAATACTTCGGTTCCATCCTTCCTTTTATAAATACTGCTTCGGTGTAAAATATCATCGGTTGCAAGCCATACAAAATCGTGAACACCATTTTGTACGATTGTATAAGTGGTAATTTTATCATTAATAAATTTATTTACCTCAACACCGGTTGAAATAACCTTGTAACCATCCGGTACTTTAATGGTAGCGGAATAATTTCCAAAATTGGAATAGAAGTTAAGGTAAGCATAGTAAGGGCTGCATATCCATTCACCATTTTCGAATACTCCAACTTTAGGAAACCATTGAGATACAAAGAAAAAATTTCTACCCCTTGCATATCCAAACCTTTTTACAGATTCAGGTATTTTAAGACTATACTCAAAATAGATTTGAACGGAATCGCCTGGATTAACAGGATTAGTTAAAACAAATTTTGCAACCGTGCTGTCGTTAGGATTAGAAATTTCCGGATATACAAATTCAAATTCTGATTGCAATCCATTAACCAACGACTTCAGAATTTTTATTTCTGTTTGTGCTTCGGGGAAATTAATATTATATCCTTTAGCAAAATGAGTATTATTACTTTTGTATGCATTGGGATATAGATGAAAATAAATTTCGTTAGTAGAATAATTTGTTTTATTTCTCCAGATAATATTTTCTTTAACAAATATTTCTTTGTTAACGTCGGAGAATTCTACATCAAACTTATAATTAGCAATATTTTTATAAGATCCGGCTTCCTTTTTCAGAATCCCGTTAACATAATTTTTTCCCTGGCTGGAAAAGGAATTGGGTATAAAAGAGCTTTCGCCTTGCGAAATGTAAATTAGAAGTGAAAGCAGAATAAGCAGTGTAACAATGATTAGCTTTTTCATGTTTTCAAGTTATAAAATAGGTTGTCATACTTCAATCATTAAACCGGATTAATTTATTTTGCTTTTATAATAATCAATTGTTTTTTTCAATCCATCTTTCAAACTGAATTTGGGTACAAAGTGAAGGTCTCTAATTGTATCATCAATTGAAGCAAGACTGTACTTAATATCCCCGGTTCTCTCATCCTGAAATTCAATTTTACTTTTACTGTTTGTTTCATCAATAATTATTTGTGCTAATTCTTTTATAGATGTAGCGCTTCCGGCTGCAACATTGAAGACACCATTTATTTCCGAATTTATAGCTGCATTTATATTTGCTTCTACAACATCTTTAACAAAGATAAAATCTCTTGTCTGACTACCATCGCCGTAAATAATAACGGGTTTATTATTTATAGCATTGTTAATAAATATAGGAACTGCCGCTGCATATTGACTTTGCGGATTTTGCCGTGGTCCATATACATTAAAATACCTTAACGAGACCCCACCAAGGTTATGCAGATCATGAAAATTTTTAAGGTGATTTTCACCTTCCAGTTTTGTTGAACCGTATGGCGATTTAGGCCCGGTCTTGGTGGTAATACGTTTTGGCGATTCCGGATTATCACCGTAAACAGCAGCCGAACTGCTGAAAACTATTTTTTTAATTCCGAACTCTTTACATGCATCGAGAACATTTAATAATCCGTTTATATTTATATCGTAACATTCGTCGGGCTTTTCAATTGATTCTGGTACAGAAACAAATGCGGCTAAATGATGGACGTAATCTGTATCCTTAAGAATTTTGAATACAAGTTCCCTATCGGTAATACTTCCCTTATAAAAAATTGCATCAGGGAACAAATTAACATTCGACATAAATCCGGTTCTTAAATTATCAATGATATGTACTTCCGCACCACGTTCGAGCCAGGCTTCAACAATATGACTACCAATAAATCCGGCACCGCCCGTTACAACAACTTTTTGTTTGCTCATAAGATTCTATTTATGGGAATGAAATTCAGTTAGCTTTTTTAATTCTATCGACTTAGTGTAAAACTGATCCAGAGATAATTCAAGCAAATAGACCATACCATGTGCAGCCCTCACCCGCGGCACATCATGATTCATAAAAAAGTCTTTTCCGAGACATAAACGGACTGTTTGATATTGCTCCGATTGAATTTTCTGAACAAGACGGCAGAACGGACCATCAAATTCATAACTGGGAAAACTTGCATCCCTTTGTGAACCATAGCTATTTAAAAATATATTTTCCATTATAGCAAAAGAATTCAAACTAACCGGAATAAAAATATTTGCTTCCGCCGGATGAAATCTATTCCATACATTTCTATAACACCAGATACGCAAATTAGAAACAACGGCTTCTTTCTCGTATATCCTTAATGCTTCTGTAATTGTTTGCAATACTTTATAATGAGTATCGGGACCGCTCCCCTCAGGATCCAAAGCAACAGTAATAACAGTCGGTTTAATTTTCCTTAATAGATTTACAAACGGCATTACATCGCGGTTTAATTCAGGACTTTCTGTAAAAATTTCCCCCTGATAAAACCCAAGGCGCAGATGCGAAACACTTTCTCTGCTGAAACCAAAATAAGCCCAGACAATTTCTTCTTCAAATTCGCGAAGCATTCCTTTAAGCTTTTGAACATCAGGTGTGTCTTTCTTACCCGGGTATTGAGAATTAAAATATCCTGTAAGTTCTACAATCCTTGATTTAACATCTTCGATGCTCTGCATACCGAACACTTCAATAATATTTCTTAAAAGTCTCTTTGCAGATGCTTCTTTACGCATTGTTCTACTGTGAGCTGATAAACCATCGAGATACAAATTTACATCTTTATTGTTTCCATATTCACTTGCGGGTTCAAAATAATTTTGGTTGAATAATTCTATGAAATTTCCGTTATCAAGATATTCTTTTAACGATTCAACAAGTTTGAGCATATATGAATTAGTAACAGCTGTAAACCCGCTTGTGAGAATTGTAAAGTGATGTTGATTAGATGCATTTCTAACAAGATGAATTACATACGGTAAATATCCTAACATTATATCATCGTGATGAGGAGCCGTATGAAGAATTATCTGATTATCAACAGGTGAAATCCCTTTATTAAATTTCTTCAATGATTCTTCAAATACCGATCTATTGATTTCGGTAAATGAAAGATTTGTTTTTTCTAACACCAGGCTGCTTAATTTATCCGATTCATAATCGTTATAGTCAAGGTCTTTAACTTCTTTCTGTTTTTCTACAGCAAGATTAATGATAGCTCTTTCGATAGACTTTTGAGTAACAGGAGATTCTTTTTTAAGATCGTCGAACCTTCTTTCTCTTAGTCTAAGCGCTGCACCATTTGTAATATAAAATCGTGCGTTTCTCAATTTTTGAAGAACTGTTGCCGGGTATTTATTTGAAAATGAATTTTCAACCGAATCTCTTACAATAGTCGATTTAGCTTCACCGGCAGCAATTAAAATTGCAGTTGCATCAGGGTTATAAGTAATTGTATTTAATCCGATAGTAATAGTAAGAATAGAACGGGCTACTTCCATTCCTCCAAGATCAACAGATGCTGCTGCCTGGGTTTCATAATTAGTTTGTGTAAATCGAGTTGTTGAAAAGTGATCGCTCCCCTGAACATTAAAACCGATATGACCATCGGGACCGATTCCACCAAGAAAAAATCCGATCCCGCCAAGATCACGAATTTTTCTCTCGTAATTCGTGCAGAACTCATCAACCATTTCAATCGTAGTTTTTTGAAGTCTTTCTAACCGGCTGCCTGGCCAGCGAGTGCGTAAAGAAAGATCTACTATTTTATCGGGGAATATTTTATTAATGGGCAAACCTTCTGCAGTTCCAATTTCATTCACATTAATTAATAATGCTTTCTCTTTGTCCAGCTTGAGATTACTAAAATAGAATTTCTGAAGGAAGTAATAAAAACTATTATGCTGTGTTGAATCGATAGGGTAAAATTCATCTATCTGAACAAAGTGAAGACTCTGCATATCAGGTTTTAATGAACAGTCAATTCCGATTTCTTCAAGTTCTTTTTTAACCTTTTTATCGTTCCAGTTATTCAGGTAATAAGTAATCATTGAAATAAAGTGTTCGGGAGTTTTTCCGGTTGGCAGAGATATTACTCCGCCGGGATTCTTCTGAACCCATTCAATAAAGCGGAGTGCGGTAAGTCGTCCTAATTCGTAAAAATTTTGTGTTTGAATTACCGGAATTTTTTCGACCGGTTCGTAAATAAATTCCTTATCTGATAAATTCAAAAAGTATTTTTCTACAGGTGATAAATTATTTTGATCGAGATCATGATACATTTTATTCGCCGGATAAATATTACAAGTGCAATTTAAGGTTTATATGGGAATTTATTTTCTAAAAATTCTTTTACAATCAGAATATCACTTTTGCTCGATAAATCCGGTACATTTTCTTTTAACCGTAATGTAAAAACCGAATGTGGATTTTTATCAATCATCAATTTCACTGTTGCTGGAATTTCTTTTTCTTTTCTTGATTGATTTTCCGGAGTAATTTCCAAAAACGGAAAGATCATGTCATAGTCGAATCTGAAGATATTCATGCTAACGCCAACAAACCCATCAATCTTCTTCTGCATTTCAATAGTTTCTGCGGATGGTTTTTCAATTATATCTATCAGAAAATTATTTCTGTCCTTTTTCGTAATTGAAAACTTGCCAATTCGTTCATCATCAAATCCTAAACCTTTGCTGTCATAATCAATCATTGAATTTGGATGATAGCATTCAAGCAGCAATTTAAGTGCAATAACAGAGTAAAGGTTATCGCTATTGCACATTGTAAATTTCTTTCCACGCCAATCGGTTCTTTTTAGTAATGCTCTGTAAAGTGCATCGGCTGTTCCCAATGGTTTTTCTCTTCCGGGAGGAATCGGCTGAATTGTAAAATCGAATGTAAGGTTTTCAAAACACACGCTATTTTTTCTATCGCTGTAATAATTGATAATTGAATTGTCCCTTTCATTTACAACAATTACAACATCCTTATAGCCGGCATTTTGAATATTAATAAGAAGGTAATCTAAAAAAGGCCGGTCATCGGAACCGATACGGATCATCGATTTGGATTTTTCATTCGAATCATTCATCAGTTTCGAATCAAGCATTACACTCGAATCATTCTTTTTCATTCGCGAAGAAATTCCACCGGCAAGAATTACAATACGCGGCATTACTTTTCTACTCCGTTTAATTCAAACCTCGTCCCCTCGTCCACAAATACAATATACGATTCAGGTGCAATAACTTTAACAGCGTTTAGAACTTTTTCTGGATTATCGGGTGCGTATGCGAACATGCATCCCCCGCCGCCGGATCCGTTTATTTTACATCCTAATGCACCGGCATCTAATGCTGCATCAATCATTCTATCGATTTTATCGGTGGAGATTTTTAAGTAATCGCGCAAAATATCCTGATGCCGATTTAATAATTTTCCAAGTTCATACCTGTCATAATTTTTATTTATCAATAACTTATGCGCTTCTTCAGTTATATTCTTATTTATAATTGTTCCTTCAAGCAATCTCAATTCTTCATCTGTAAGATTACTTTCAAATTTTGTAAGCGATTCAAGTGTAATATCGTGTAAACTAAATCCTGAATAGCTCCGGCTCAGTTTTTCAGTAATATTTAATATCCCCTGTTTAACTCTTGCCAGAATACTTCTAGTATCCTTTGGTTCTTCAGAATTTGCAAGTATAAAGGGACCGATTTGGGAATTTAACTCTTCAATCTTTATTAAGGGATGAGTACTTAAATGTATTACTCCACCGATGGAGGTTGAAAAATGATCCATCATTCCGCCGGGTTCTCCAAATTCAACTACTTCCGCAGAATGTGCGTATTCAGCTATTTCAAAACTGCTAAGTGATTTCTGCTGATCGCTCATCAGTGCTAAAAAATTGATCCAGCTAACTACAAGTGCTGACGAACTTGAAGTCCCTGTGTTAATCGGTATATCACCTATAACGACACATTCAATACCGGAAGAAAATGTAAATCCATTTCGAACCAATACGTTGAATGAACTTCTTAAATAATCTCTTTCTTTTATGTATGGAATTTTTTCTTTTACAACAAATTGGTCATGATCATTTATATCCGGAAGATCTAATGATATTTTACCGCTGGAATTTTTAACTCCCACAACAGAAACTCTTTTAGAAATTGCGGCAGCAATAACAGGTAATTTCAAATAATCCTGGTGTTCGCCAAAAAGACAGATTCTTCCCGGTGTTGAGATTTTCAATTTTTGTTTCAGTGATTGCAATAGTCTTCCGTTTATTAAGAAATATTTTTCACCTTACAATACCAGTCGCTCGATTTTTCTAACATAACATTTATTCTCTTAACCAGTTCGTGCGGATCTTCTAAATTACCTTCCTGTAAAAGCGAAGATTCATATAGCTGCTCTGTTACCTGTTGAATAAATTCATCATCCACATTTGTTTTATAAACCTTCAAAAGATTTCTGATTAGTGAATGATTCTGATTTATTTCCATTATCCGTTTTTGTGTTTCTACGTTTTGATTTGCCATCTTAAGAATTTTCTGCATTGCAGCAGACATTTCATCACCATCCGAAACCAGGCATGAAGGACTATCAACAAGTCGTTTGGATAGACGGACTTCAACAACTTTATCGCCAAGAATCAATTTCATTTTAGAAAGCAGACTGCTCAAATGTTTTTCATCATCACGTGATAATTCTTCAACTTTATTATCAACTTCCTGTGAATCCTTAATTTTCTCAAGCTTCTTTAAGTCGGCATTTAATACAGATTTGAATTCATAGTCTTTATATTTTCTAATGGACGACATTACGAATTCATCGATAGGGTCGAACAGAAAAAGAACTTCGAGACCTTTCTTCTTAAAAATTTCGAGATGTGGATCGGAAAGAATAGAATCTCTGTTTGGTCCGCTTAAATAGAAAATTTCTTTCTGATCATCCTTGAACCGCGACACATAATCAGCTAAAGAAATTAATTCATCTTTATCATTACATGTGGATGAGTTAAACCGCAGTAGCTCAGAATATTTTTCGTGATTAACAAAATCGCTATAACCAAGTTTGAAAATGCGGTTATGTTCTTTCCAGAATTTCTCGTAACTATCTTTATCATTTTTAGCTTTGTCGGATAAATGCGAAAGAATAGTAGTAGTAACACTCGAAGAAATTTTAGAGAAGACAACATTTTCCTGTAAAGTTTCCCGGGAAATATTAAGCGGCAAGTCTTCTGAATCTACAACACCTTTTACAAAGCTGAGGTATTCCGGTAATAAATCCTTGTTTTTATGCTGTATCAAAACTCGGCGGACATAAAGATCGAGTCCGTAATTTTCCCTGTCCATCCAGAAGTATTCAAAACTTTTTGCTGGAATAAACAGAAGCGCATTGAATTGAATTGGAGCATCGACCGATTTGTGAATTATATCCATCGGTTCTTCATTATCATAGGTAAGAAATTTATAAAACTCTGTATACTTTTCTTTAGTAACCGAACTTTTTGGTTCACGCCATATCGCAGAAATTGTATTTATTTTTTCTTTACCGACAAAAATAGGAAATGAAATAAAACTTGAATGTTTTTTGATAATCTGTTCAAGTCTCCACTTCTCTGCAAATTCAGAAGCATCATCTTTAAGGTGAATTTCTATTTGAGTTCCTCTTTTAATTTTATCGCTTAGTTCGGAAATTTCATAGTCGCCCAATCCATCGGATTTCCATTCAATAGCAGGTTCGTCTTTTATAAATGATTTTGTTTTAATTATTACTTCTTTTGCAACCATAAAAACAGAATAGAAACCAACTCCGAATCTTCCGATAATATTATTAGCGTAGTCTTTGGCTTCGGAAACCAGTTTTACAAATTCTTCCGTACCGGATTTTGCAATTGTTCCGATGTTGGTTATTACTTCATCGCGAGTCATACCAATTCCGGTATCGGTAATTGTTAATAATTTTTTCTTTTCATCGAAATCGATTTTTACTTCCAGCGGCAGGTCGTTATCTGCAATATCAGTTCCCTTGTTCGATTCGAAACGGATTTTATCCAGTGCATCCGAAGCATTTGAAATCAGTTCGCGTAAGAAAATTTCGCGACTTGTATATAACGAGTGGACTAAAATGTCTAAAAGCTTTTTTACTTCTGCTTTAAACTCGTATTTGGTTGAATGAGTTTTTTCTGTCATTTTTTCTCCCTCCGGGTTTTAATATTCATTCATCAAATAGAAATCTGGTAAGCTATTGGAAACTATTTTAAAACGTCATAAAGTTTTTTAATTGAATTAGAAACAGAATCGGCTCCCATCTTATCAACTTTTCTATCATACGTCATAAGTCCGTTTACTTCAATCTCGACATCGGTGGTTTGTGTATAGATTGCAGCAGAAAGACCTTTCAAAATCAAACCGGGAAACTTTTCAATTAATGATAGGAATGCATTTCTTAACTCATCTGTATTGTTAAAGCTCCTGTATCCCCAATTATCTTTTTCTTTCCAAGTATGATTCTCAATTGGAAGTCCTAAACCACCAAACTCGCCAAGTGCAAGAGCGCGATTATCATCTTTATTTTCCGGCATAGAAGGACCGGGGTAATCGTGTTTATCCTGAATATCACCGGCTCCGTAAAAGTCGCTCCATTCGCTTGGTCCATCTACCAACCGGTATGGATCGTAATGCTTAATCCAGTTGCAAATTTGTATTGTGTTGAATTGCCCCCATCCCTCATTAAAAGGGACCCACACAATTATCGATTGAAAATTGTAGAGCTGATCAATAATATTTTTTAATTCCTTTTCGAACTGATATTCAGATTGAGCAGTTCGTTTAATTTCGTTATTATCACACGATGATGCGTATCCATCTCCACTCGGCATATCCTGCCAGACAAGCATTCCTAACCGGTCGCAATGGTAATAATATCTTGCAGGTTCAACCTTAACATGTTTACGGATCAGATTGAAGCCATGCTGTTTCAGTTTTTCAATATCGTAATAGAGAGCTTCATCGGATGGAGCTGTGTAAAGTCCTTCCGGCCACCATCCCTGGTCTAAAGTACCGAATTGAAATAAAAATTTATTGTTGAGCATTAATCGGGGAACACCTCTGGAATCTTTTGCAACAGAAATTTTTCGCATCGCAAAGTATGAAGTAATCTCATCAAGTAATTCATTTTTTCTGATTAGCCGAACTTTCAGGTCGTATAAAAAAGGATTTGAAGGTGACCAGAGTTTGGGAGACTTAAGTTCAACAGTCATTAAATCGCTGTAATAATATTTCTCGCGGTTTATTTCTTTTAAACCATCGTAAGCAATAATCTCAACTTCATCATCGCTTTGAATTCCTTCGTAGTCGAAATTAATCCATAATTTTTTGTCATCAATATCAGGTATCAGTTTTATATTTTTTATGTAAGTCTCGTTAACAGGTTCAATCCAGACAGTCTGCCAGATTCCAGTAACAGCAGTGTACCAGATTCCTCCGGGTTTATTAACCTGCTTACCGCGTGGTTGAAATCCATCGTTGGTTGGGTCCCATACCGAAATTATTATTCCCTGTTCGGGTGAGTCAATCAGATAATCCGTTATATCAAAGCTGAATGAATTGTATCCACCCTGATGAGACCCGACAAATTTCTTGTTAATATAAATATTTGATTCCCAATCAACAGCACCGAAGTGAAGGATTATATGTTTATTTTTCCAATCAACCGGTAATTGAAAATTTGTTTTGTACCAGAGTATATTTTCCTTACCAACCGGTTTGCCTACTCCGGATAATGCGGATTCAACAGGAAACGGGACAAGAATGTTGCCGGGGAATTGTTCAGGTAATCCTAAATGTTTTGGACGAATTACAAAATTCCAGATTCCATTCAGGTTCTTCCATTCTTTTCTTATAAGTTGAGGGCGGGGGTATTCCTGTAATACATTATCGGGAGTTAGTGATTCTCCCCATTTAGTTATTATTGGAACCTTGGCAGGTTTCCAATTCTGACCTATAATTAAAATATGACAGCAAAAAAAAATTAGAGAGAGTAAAAAAATTTTAGAATGAAATCGCATTTTTACCTCAGGAAGTTGAAATCTACTTACAAACAAGATTTATGAAAAAAAATAATTTCTTCTTCCAGTTAGTTTTTATCATTATTCTCTTCTTCTTCTTCTCCTTTAAGACCTTTCTTAAATTGTTTAATACCCTGGCCCAGACCTTTCATAAGTTCTGGAATTTTTTTACCGCCGAATAAAAGGATTAGAACAAGAACTATAAGAATTATTTCTGTTGCGCCGAAATTTCCCACTTTATTATTCCTTTCTTTTGATTGGTTCAAATATAATAATTTCTGGATTACCGAATTACACCAATAAAATTAATTACCGATATAATGAACCGGTAATGCATAAGGAGAATATCGCTTAAGGATTTGATACTGAGTTATCATAGCTGATTCATTACCCTCTTCGTTGTAAATCTTCATCAGGTAGAATCTTGAAATCATATTTAGTGAATCGAGTTTGATGGAATTTTCAAATGATGATTTAGCATTATTCAAATCGCCACTATGATAAAAAGAAGAACCTCTTACTGCTTCAATATCGGACCTTCGCAAAGGACATCTAAATTCAGCTTCATCACATTTATCAAGAATTTTCTTAATCAGATCCGGCTTCTTGTTGTTATTCATATTGAGAAATAAATTATTTGCTTCTATAAAAGGTTTAAGAAATTTCACATCACATTGAGAGTTCTCAGTAATTAAGGGTTGATTTCGCTTTGTATAAATAGGTAATAACTGTTTTAATTCTTCGGAATAGATAAGTTGACAGTAATAATTTTTATAGAACATGTATTGAACAAAAATAGCGCACTCAGCAAATGCAGTAGGTTTTGCACCGGCCGGGAATATTATGTAATCGGGATTTCTTTGCAATACATAATCTGCATTATACCTTCTCTCTTTCCATAGGACCGGTAATTCTTCATCAATACCGGGTACTTCCACCGGATTATGGGCAATATACTTATCAGTTAAACCGACAATGTCAATTACCTCCGCACCTGAATAATAAGAGAATGAACCTATTGTAGAAAGAGCTACGGTTTTTTTTTCTCCCGATTCGTCTTCACTTCCAATTCTGTTTATCCAATCGGCATATACTTTCATTTTTGTTACAAGACCAACTTCATAACTACGTTTCAGTTTCATTTCAGGATAATTATTGAAATAACTTGAAATGACTGCACATGTGTAAATTATTGCTACCGATGTAATTACTAAATACTTTTTTATTGAAGAGACTTTTAAAAATGTGAGGTGATAAATTGTTATTGTTGAAAAAATAATTACCAGCGGAAGGATGGGTAAGAAAAACCGGTCAATAGGAAGAACATCTCCACCTATGAGAATGATAAACATTAGATAAATAGTTACAAAGTAATAAAAGAAATAAGTCTCTTTGCGCAGAGTTTTTTCCCAAAAGTTTATTATCGGGATGATGAATAGAAGACCATAGAGAAAGTTGTTTTTAATTCCGATTAAAACATACTCAATACCTCTATTAAAATTCTCAAGGTTAAATCCTGTCTTGGCATAAAAAGTATTTGGTAAGAAATAGCCGTAGTAGATATATCTAAAAGCAATGTATAATAAAACAGGAACCATGTAGAAAATAATTTCTTTTCTCAGAATAATTGCATCTGGATTGTGTAGTTCATCTTTCAACTTAAAAACTGGTAAATAATTTGTGAGATTACTGTGTGCTACAATAAGAAAAAAAATCAATACACCTTCCGGCCGCAATAGTGAATTCAAAACGGAAGAGACGACAAATACAATATCCGGTTGATTGCTCTTATATAGATAGCGGTAAACTGACAGACACGTTAAAAACGTAAAGAGTGCCGATTCCATTCCGCTAATTCCCCAGTATAAAAACGGTGAGGAATAAGAAATAATTAGGGGGGGGATAAGTGAAATCAAATATGAGATGGATTTCTCAGAATCCTTATCCAATAAAAATTTTGCTGTATAAAACTTTTTAGTGAAGAAATAAGAAAGTAATAAAATTGCGATTGCAGATAACTGCGAGAATAGTTGTGTTATTAACGGCATATCAACGTTAAAAGAAAATAGTTTACCTGTTAATCCCGCAAACGATAGTAAAAGAAACCAAAGAAAATTTGTATATCCTTCAACTTTTTCACCGTTGTTAAATACAAGTCCATTACCATTTAAAAAATTATCTACATATCGCAGAGTTATGTAAGCGTCGTCCTGAATAAAATTTATTTGATTCATCCTGAAAAGCGTAAGGCCACATATCGCAGCAAGGAGAATTAAAGAAAATATTTTTAGTGTTTTGCTAATCATCAATTATGAATTTCACTTATAGTAATGTAAATTTTGCCACTCGATAATCCAATATATTTATTTTTTTGAAATCATTTTCACAACATATTAAAGAAACTTTAAAACTCGCACTCCCGATTTCACTCGGTCAGCTCGGGCATATAATGATGGGTGTGGTTGATAGTCTTATGGTTGGTAAAGTTGGTACGGCATCACTTGCAGCGGCGTCACTTGTAAACGGACTTTTCTTTTTGATCCTTGTACTCGGTTTCGGTATGACATTTGCGCTTTCGCCATTAATTGCAATTTCCAAAGGAGAAAAAAATCTTGCTCAATGCGGCGTTATACTTAACCATGGATTGTTCGTTAATTCATTATTTGCTGTTATACTTATGGTTCTTGTTTATCTAACCGGATTTATGATTCCATTTTTGAATCAACCTGCAGACGTTACAAAACTTGCAACTTCATATATGCAGATCCTCTCTACATCAATTATTCCATTTGTAATATTTGCATGTTATAGACAATTTCTTGAAGGACTATCAATTCCCAATCCACCAATGGTTATTGCTATTATTGCAAATTTTCTAAATGCGTTTTTGAACTGGATGTTTATTTATGGCAATCTTGGATTTTCTGCAATGGGTTTAGACGGCGCAGGTTACGCAACCTCAATTACTCGCTGGATAATGATGTTTGCCCTTTTTATCTATGTTGTAAAGAGTAAAAAGCTAATTGAGTTTTACCCGGCACTCAGTTTTAAGAATCTAAATAATAAATTAATAAGTAAAATTATTAGCATCGGGTTGCCGAGCGGATTGCAATATTTTTTAGAAGTTGCCGCATTTTCATTTGCGACAGTAATGGTTGGCTGGCTTGGCAAAGTTCCGCTTGCTGCAAACCAGATTGCACTTAATTTAGCTTCAATTTCTTATATGGTTATACTAGGTATTTCATTTGCAGGTGCTGTTAGAGTTGGCGAAGAATACGGAGCTAGGAATATTCAAGGAATAAGACGTGCCGGATTTTCTGCTATTGGTCTTTCGGTTATTATTATGTTTTCATCCGGATTGATTTTTATTCTATTCAGAAATTACATACCGCTATTTTATATAAACGAGATAGACGTTGTAGAAAATGCTGCAAGACTTTTAATTGTAGCAGCAATGTTTCAGATTTCTGATGGATTACAAGCTACAGGAATTGGAGTGCTACGCGGATTAACGGACGTTAAAATTCCCCTTTTAGTTAGCTTCGCTTCATACTGGTTGTTAGGAATTCCAACCGGCTACCTATTAGGTATTGTTATGAATTATGGAGCTGTTGGTGTGTGGATTGGTTCTTTTGTGGGTCTTACCGGACTTGGATTCTTTTTACTATTCAGGTTTAATTACAAAACAAAACTGAATAATAGAATTACTTATTAATTACTAAAGAGATATTTTTGCAACGTCATTAAAAATAGAAAAGATGGGACGATTAGCACCAATATTTATTATAATAGCTGCAAGCTTATGGGGAATTGATGGAATTGTATTAAGACCTTCTTTATATAATCTTCCGGTACCTTTGGTAGTCTTAATTGAAAGCTCTATTGTAGCAATCCTTCTTTCACCTCTCTTCTATAAACAATTTCCTAAAATAAAATCTCTAGAGAAGCGGGACCTCTTTTCATTCTTTTTAGTTGCTTTATTCGGCGGCGCTATTGGAACTATGTCTATTACAAAAGCTCTATTCTACGTTAACTTTGTAAATCTTTCTGTTGTAATATTAATTCAGAAGCTACAACCTGTCTTCGCATTAATTTTAGCTTCAATTATACTTAAAGAAAAATTACCCAAAGAATTTTTTATATGGGCAGGATTAGCAATAGTTGGTGCTTATTTAATGACATTCGGTTTATCATTCCCAAATTTAAGTACAGGTGAAAAAACAGTAATTGCCGCCGGTTTATCTTTAGTTGCCGCATTCAGTTTCGGATCATCTACTGTCTTTAGTAAAAGAGCTTTAAGAAATGTCGGATTTGAATTAGGTACTTATTTAAGATTTTTATTTTCATCATTCATTATGCTAATTGCAACTTTGCTATTCAGAAACCTTTCAGAAATTTCATCTGTCTCGGGTACCCAGTGGTTGATTTTTCTGCTGATTGCATTTACAACCGGTGGAGCAGCAATTTTCCTTTATTATTACGGACTTAAAAAAGTTACTGCTTCTGTTGCAACAATTTGTGAACTAGCTTTTCCACTTACTGCTGTAATACTAGAATATTTTTTACACGGCAACATTCTCGAGCCAATTCAATGGCTAGGTGTTGTTATTTTGATTGCCAGTATCATCAAGGTCTCTTCATTAAAGTAAAAATTTGATACGGGGGGAAAAATGAAAAAATTATTTCTTCTTTTATTTTTTGTTATAAGTTCAATTTCATTCAGCCAGAATATATCTGGATACGGAGTTAAAGTTGGTTTAACCTCCTCAAAATTTAGATGGGATTATACAACTCAAAGTGGTTTCAGTAGTTTAAGTTTCGAATCGGATAGAAAACCGGGTATTAACATTGGTCTCTTTGCAGAGTTTTTCGACTTCCCTTATTTTTCTTTAAGCACAGAATTGAATTATATCAGTAAAGGATTTCAGAAAGAATTAATTGCCACTTCATCGGAATGCCCATGCACCGGCAACAAAATTTTATGGAAGGTGAGTTTTAATTATATCAATTTTTCCTTATTAGCAAAACCAAAAATTGCGATAGATATCTTTACTCCATACATTTTATTGGGTCCTCGCGTTGATATTGAAGTGGGTAAATCTGCTGAAAATGATAATCCTGAGAACTATAAAAATTACTTAAAAGAAAGATTGGGACTTAAACTGGGTTTTGGGACGGAAGTAAAATTATTTGGAGTGAATTTATTATCAGAATTTATTTGGAATATTGATTTCAAGAATATTTATAGCAATGAATATGTGGGTGTCAAAACAAATTCATATGATATAAGAATCGGGATTAAACTCTGATAGAACAAAATATGCTTGTAATCTGAACTATTCCGGCAAAGGTAAAAACAATTCGATAATAATTTTCCAATTGCCTGAATCATTGCTCCACATTCGAATGTAGTTAAATTTTCCTGATTTTTCGGAATCGATTATTTCTAATGAGCCGTAGACATAACCAAAATCACCCGCATTAGAAATTCTTCCATCTATAATTTGGAATGTACACTTACCTTTAAAGTTGGAAACATGTTTTATAATATCACCTGTTCCAATTATTGGGAGTTCACCCTCTCTTAATAATCTCGTCTCATCGTTAATTACATTAACATAAGCGTTTGCAAAATCACCATTTATTAAAGTTGAATTAAACTGTTCATCAGCAGAAAAGATCATCTGCTTATCAAGCTTAGAGCTGGGATAAAATTCTGCCGGAGAATTATCCTTTTTATTAGAATCATATATCAGTTTCTTAATTTCACTTATTGGTTTATTGTTGGAGATTCCACCATCAATTAAAAATTTCCAGTTTCCGTTACTTTGCAATTTCCAGACAGTACAAAAATTTCCGAACCAGGTTGAATTGCTATCCATATCTCTCTTAAATTCTGCCGGACCGGTAGTGCAACCCATATCACCCGATTTTGAAATAAATGCATACGAAGGATACCAGATAAGAAATCCCGGTCGTGAATTTTGTTTTGATAAGAACTCTTTCCCGTTTACCGGTGTGGGTCTAAACAAAATTCCTTCATCGTCAATAAATTCCAGGAATGCATCTCTATAACCTACTTGCAAAGCTCTTGCAGCAAATTGAAATTCAGTTGCAACCATTGAATTAAAATTCTTTATAGTTATTTCCTGTGGAAAGAGTACAGTTGTACACATTAACAAAATATATAGGCATAACAACTTCATTTACAAACTCTTTATTTATTGTTCTCAGCTTTTTCAAATTTGATTGAAACTGAGTTAATACAGTATCGTTGACCGGTTGGTTTGGGTCCGTCATCAAAAACATGACCTAGATGACCGCCGCAGTTACTACACATAACTTCAATCCTTTGCATACCGAAACTGAAATCGTCTTTGAGCACAACATTTTTATTATTAACTACATCATAAAAACTGGGCCATCCGCACCCGGCATCAAATTTAGTTCCCGAAGTAAATAAAACCTGTCCGCAAGCAGCACATTTATAAGTCCCTTTCTCAAAAAAGTCCCAGTACTTTCCTTTGAAAGGTCGTTCGGTTCCTTTCTCACGTAATATATGATATTCTTCGGGTGATAATAAATTTTTCCATTCGTTTTCGTTTTTTATGCCACTCATTCTATTACTTTCTCCTTTCATATCACTTTTTTTAGCTTTTTCAATCGATTGACCAAACTGAATTTCAGTTAAGACAATAAACAATATTAAGAGAAATAAAAATTTATAGTTGAATTTCATTTTTTACCTTAGAATAGATATGACACACAATAGAAATTAACGCATTTTTCTTCTATACTGATCAGCATCCTGTGCAGAATTAAAAAAACCAATTCTTACCCGGTACCAGTTACCCCCTTTTTGGGGTAAATAAGCTTCAACAATAAATGCATTATGCCCGGCACTTGTTAATCGTTTTAATTCAACTTCTGCTTGCGATTTATCCTTCCAGGAAGAGACCTGAAAACTATACTTATTTCCATCAGTGAAAATTGTGCCTCTAACATTCCTATCGGAATTAATATTATATTCAGTGGCTGCTTTTGCTTTAGCCGGATTGTTAATGTTAGTTTGATTCTGAACAGGTTTTATTGCCGGTTGTGGTTTAGATTCCTCTGATAATTTTTTATCAATAAATTTTTCTGTCAGGTCATCTCGTGTCGGCTTGGGTAAAGCAATCGTATCTTTTTTATCTTTAACAGGTTGAACATTTTTCCCAATAGTCTGTTTATCTTTTGTAACTGAATTGGGTTTAATTTCTTTTTGTAACTCATTATACTTAGCAAGGTAAGCAACAGACCTATTATAGATTGAACTAACAACTTTGCTAGTGTCTATAAGCATTCCAAACAAAGCTGTATTTATAGAACGCCCCGGTGTTGATGATTCTCCTATTATTTTCCATAGTTTATCGTAGTATAGTGTTCCTATTATTGTATATTTTTTTGATTCGGTATCGAATACTATGTTTGTCTTTACAGCGTATGCTTCTTTTTTAACTGGGTTATTAGCAACAGGTGTTTTATATATCGATAAACCAATTGCGGAGATCTGCTTTTCTATCTGTTTGATATTGGAAGTATCAACAAAAACATACTGGTCATCAAGTTCAATTACTTTTTCCCAATTTTTATTTGGAGCCTGGGCAAAAAGTGTTGATGTTATAATTAACAATATAATTAGATTTGTTCTCATTCAATTCTATTTTTACTTGCGACAATTTAATAAATACATTTCATTTCTTAAATGTAATTCCCAATAATAATTCATCAAAAAAAATCTAAAAGAACATTTTTCTTACAAAAAATATTTTTTATAAAACAAGAATTCTTGACAATCGTACAAGGATATATTATTTTGACCGCAACTTTTTTGAAAGGTCATGCTTACAGAATTCGGAAAAATTCTCATCTTTATAATTCTGGCAATAGTTTTTGTAATTATTACTCTTTTTATCAATAAGCTTGTTAGACCAAATAGACCGACATTCGAAAAACAGAAAGTATATGAATGCGGCGAGAATCCTGAAGGGTCTCCCTGGGTAAAATTCAACATTCGTTTTTACGTTGTTGCCCTTATCTTTTTAATTTTTGATGTGGAAGTTGTTCTTCTTTTCCCGTGGGCCTTAACCTATAAGGAATTCGGCCTTTATGGATTCCTGGCTGGAATCATTTTCCTGCTAATTCTTGGTCTTGGTATGGCTTATGAATGGCGTAAAGGAGACCTTGAATGGGCTCGTCCTGAACCTAAACCACCCAAATTAGATGAAATATTAAAACCAGAACCAAAAAATCAAAATTAGAAAAGCAAAATTATGGGTTTACTTGATAAAGAATTTTCAGACGGTAACATTGTAATTGCTAAAGTAGATGATTTATTTAATTGGGCACGCTTATCCTCCGTTTGGCAGCTTGGATTTGGATTGGCTTGCTGTGCAATCGAAATGATGGCAACTTCAATGTCTCACTACGATTTTGACCGTTTTGGAGTTATACCTCGTAATACACCACGTCAAGCTGATGCAATTATTATTTCTGGAACAGTAACACTTAAAATGGCTCTCCGTATTAAAAGACTTTATGAACAAATGCCGGAACCGAAGTATATTATATCCATGGGAAGCTGCGCTAATTGCGGCGGACCTTACTGGGAGCATGGTTATCACGTCCTAAAAGGGATTGATCGCGTGATCCCGGTAGATGTTTATGTTCCGGGTTGCCCTCCTCGACCGGAAGCTTTATTAGAAGGTTTGTTAAAATTACAGGAAAAAATTAGAAACGAATCATTAAGAAAAAAATCTGCATGAAATCCGCTGAAGAAATTTTTGAAATGTTAAAAGGCGAGTTCGGTGATTCAATCTTAGTATTGGATAATGATACTCCAACCGAACCGATTATTTCAGTCGACCCGCTTCAAATTCATAGAGTATCAAAATTTTTAAGAGAACATCCCGATTTGCAATTAGATAGTTTGATGTGCCTCTCAGGTGTTGATGATGCCAATGGAAATAAAGTAACCAATGCCGATGGTGATGAATTAATTGAAGGCGGGACTTTAAGTGTTTACTATAATTTGCATTCAGTTTCGTTAAAACACAAGATTTCTCTAAAAGTCTCCACTTCAAGAACAGAACCTAAAGTTGAATCAGTTGAAAATATCTGGAAAAGTGCAAACTGGCATGAAAGAGAAGCTTTCGATCTGCTGGGAATCTTCTTTTTGAATCATCCTGATTTAAGAAGAATTCTTATGCCATATGACTGGGATGAATTTACAACTGAAGTAAGCAGACATCCTTTAAGAAAAGACTATAAAAATCCGGAATTTTATCAGGGAATGAAGGTCCCATATTAGTTTGGCTCTTAAGACTGAACATATGGTATTGAACATGGGTCCACAGCACCCCTCAACACATGGAGTGCTTAGACTCGAACTTGAAATTGAAGGTGAATTAGTAAATAAAGTAACACCGCACCTTGGCTATCTTCACAGATGTTTCGAAAAACATGCCGAAGCAATGCAGTATAACCAGGTTGTACCATATACAGACCGGCTCGATTATCTGGCTGCAATTGGAAATAACTTTGGATATGCATTAGCTGTAGAAAAATTGCTTGGAATAGAAGTACCAGAAAGAGTTGAATATATCCGTGTAATTATGGCGGAACTACAAAGGATTGCTTCTCATCTTGTAGCTATCGGCTCTAATGGTGCAGATATTGGTGCCCTTACTCCCTTCCTCTATCTATTCCGGGACCGAGAACATATTTTGAGCATTATTGAAGAGACTTGCGGCGCCCGAATGCTCTACAATTACATCTGGGTTGGCGGGCTTTCGCACGATATTCATCCCGACTTTGTAAGGAAAACAAAAGAATTTTGTAATTACTTCAAACCGACTATTGTAGAGCTAGATAACCTTCTAAGCTACAATAAAATTTTTATTGAGAGAACTGCAAATATAGGTGTTCTACCAGTTGATACTGCAATCAATTTCGGTTCATCGGGGCCCACCTTAAGAGGAAGCGGAATTAAATTCGATTTAAGAAGAGATGACCCATATTCAATTTACGACCGGTTCGATTTTGAAATTCCGGTTGGCAAAGGATTGATGGGAACAGTAGGTGATTGTTGGGACCGGTATTACGTTCGCATCCGAGAAATGGAACAGAGCTTAAGAATTATTGAACAGGCAATTGATCATATTCCCGAAGGCGATGTTCAATCAGCTATTCCCAAAAGAATTAAACCTCCAAAAGGAACAGTTTATAAAAGAGTTGAAAACCCTCGGGGAGAGTTAGGTTACTTTATTGTAAGTGACGGAACAGTAAATCCGTTCAGAGTAAAAGTTAGAGCTCCATCTTTTGTTAATTTAGAAGTACTTGGCGAGTTATGCAAAGGTTATCTTGTTGCAGATGTAATTGCTATACTCGGAAGTATTGATATTGTATTAGGAGAAGTAGATAGATAATGTACCAATACTTTTACGATTTAACCGGTAATACAATTTTAGCTACTTTAATAGTAGCAGTTTTCCCTCTGGTAAATGTATTGATTGTTGCTCTTATCGGTGTTTATCTGGAAAGAAAAGTATCTGCATGGATACAGGATCGTGTTGGTCCAAATAGAACCGGTCCATTCGGATTATTCCAGACTGTAGCGGATTTTGTTAAGATGCTTCAGAAAGAAGATGCAACAGCTAAGGACATTGATAGTAAACTTTATAACATAGCCCCGGTACTTGTATTTACAGGAAGTTTTGCTGCTTACGCTGCTATTCCCTTCTCCAGCAAATTAATCGGTAGTGAAGCTGAAGTTGGTCTATTTTATGTAATTGCAATTTCATCTTTGGTTGTTGGTGGAATTCTTATGGCCGGCTGGTCTTCAAATAATAAATATTCCTTACTCGGTGCTATGCGCTCTGCTGCTCAAATAATAAGTTATGAAATTCCAACTGCAATAATAGTGCTTTCGATTGTAATGCTGACCGGAACATTAAGCCTTGATAAAATAAGCAATATGCAGACAGCATATTTCTGGAACTGGAATATTTTTGGAGGCGCTGAATTTGGAATTACTAAGTTTCTATTAATCCCCTTTATGGTTGTTGGTTTCATAATAATTTTTATCAGCACACTTGCAGAAGTAAATAGAACACCATTCGATATTCCCGAAGCAGAATCGGAATTAGTTGCCGGATATTTTACAGAATATTGCGGAATGAAATGGGCAATGTTTATGCTTTCTGAATACGGAAATATGTTTGCTGTTTCTGCTATAGTATCAATTCTCTTCTTTGGAGGATATCATTCACCAATAGGGTATTTAGGAAATTCTTTAGGAATTGAATGGTTGATACCATTTGAACAGGCATTCTGGTTCCTTGCTAAAGGATGGTTGTTTATTCTGATTCAGATGTGGTTAAGATGGACTTTACCGAGATTAAGAGTTGATCAATTGATGAGTTTATGCTGGAAATATCTAATTCCTTATGCATTTGTAAATCTAATTATTATTGGAGTCATTTCACTTTTGTGATATTATGAAAGAATACTTTAAAAATACATGGCTCGGAATTTATACTGTTCTTGTCGGTATGAAAATTACATTTAAACATCTTTTCACACCGGCTGTTACTATTCAATATCCGGAAGTAAAATTAAAATTACCCGAGCGGGAAAGAAACAGACTGTATGTTAATATGGATGATTGTATCGGATGCGATCAATGTTCACGCGCGTGTCCCGTAAGCTGTATTGAAATTGAAACTGTAAAAAGTATTCCGGGTGAAGATCTTGGAGTAACATCAAACGGTAAGAAGAAAGCACTATGGGTAACTAAATTCAATATCGATTTTGCAAAATGCTGTTACTGCCAGTTGTGCGTTTTCCCCTGCCCGACAGAATGTATTTATATGACAGATATTTTTGAATTTTCTGAATATGATAGAAACAATTTAATCTACAAATTTGCTACGCTTTCAGAAGAAGAAGCTAAAGAGAAGAAAATTAATTTCGAAAAATTCACTGCTGAAAAAGAGGCACAGAAAGCTGCGGCGGCGGCAAAACCAAAAGATGAACAAAAACCGGCAAGTTAATAGATAGATTATGACACTTTACGATATAATATTTTACTTATTTGCAGTTATCACTATTGCATCTGCATTTGTTGTTGTTACTACCCGGAATGTTATTTATTCCGGCTTCACACTTTTATTTACATTCTTTGGAGTCGCCGGAATTTATGTTCTCCTTGGCGCGGACTTTTTAGCAATTGTTCAAATTATGGTTTACGTTGGAGGTATTCTCATCCTAATATTATTTGGAGTTATGCTTACAAATAAAATTACAGATGTTGATATAAGAACCGGAACAATTCATTTATTACCGGCTGCAATTGGTGTCGGAATTCTTTTCGGCGCATTAACTTCTGTGATGGTATGGACCGATTGGAAAACTGAACCTGTAGAATTACCTATTACTACAACTTATGCAATCGGTAAAGAATTGCTTACAAATTATGTATTGATTTTTGAATTACTTGGAATTTTACTTCTTGTTGTATTGATTGGCGCAGCTTCTATAGCAAGAAGTGATAAAGAATAAATCGTTATTTTTTTTTGATTTCATTTTTTTTACTGATGTTTACTAAACATCAGAAATGAAGGAGAAGTATTTTGGCTCAAGTTGGTCTGACACATTTTTTGGTTGTAAGTTCAATCCTCTTTTCACTGGGTATTTACGGTATCATAACACGTAAGAACGCTGTAATGGTCTTAATGGGAATTGAACTTATATTGAATTCTGCTAATATCAATTTTGTAGCATTTTCTAAATATGGTAACCTTGGTATTAACGGACAAATAGTTGCACTGTTTGTTATTGTACTTGCTGCAGCTGAAGCAGCTATTGCTCTTGCTATTGTACTTAATATTTACAAAACATATGCAAATGTAAACGTAGACGAAATAGATCACTTAAAAGACTAGGATATGACTGAATCAGTATTATCAACATTATCATTAATAATTCTTTTTCTACCGCTGCTGGGATTTACAGTAGTTATTCTACTTGGTAAAAGATTTCCAAAACTCTATTTGTTTGAAGTAGCAATTTTAACAATTGCATTTATACTTTCAGTTGTAGTCATGTATTCCAAGTTAGCCTACTATTTAAATAGCGATATAATTTCCTCATTCAACTGGATAACCATTGGCGCTGCACCTCTTGCCGGAGTTATTAATATAGAACTCGGAATTAAAATTGATAATGTTACTGTTATTATGCTTTTTGTTGTAAATCTTATAAGTATGCTGGTTCATATTTTCTCTATCGAATACATGCACGGAGATCAGAGATATACAAGATACTTTGCAAACCTTGGATTATTCACTTTCTCAATGCTCGGAATAGTTTTAACGCACAATTTGTTAATGATGTATATTTTCTGGGAACTCGTTGGTCTTTCATCATACCTGCTAATCGGTCACTGGTACGAAAAAAAATCTGCTGCTGATGCAGCTAAAAAAGCTTTTATTGTTAACCGTATTGGTGATATCGGAATGTTTATCGGCATCCTCATTTTATTTACACATTACAAAACATTTACATTCGATACAATCTTTGCTCAGATTTCACAAGGAAATATTCCATTTAACAGCGAAGCCTGGCTAACAGCTGCCGGAATATTAGTATTCATGGGTGCTGTTGGTAAATCGGCTCAATTCCCTCTTCATGTTTGGTTACCCGATGCAATGGAAGGCCCAACCCCTGTTAGCGCATTAATTCACGCTGCTACAATGGTTGCCGCCGGTGTTTACCTTGTAACAAGAATTTTTGTTATGCTTACTGCAGATGCAATGCTTGTAATTGCTGTAGTTGGCGCCTTTACTTCTCTTGTTGCCGCAACAATTGCACTCACACAAAATGATATTAAAAAAGTACTTGCTTACTCGACTGTTTCGCAGCTGGGATATATGATAATGTCTTTAGGTGTTGGTGCATATGTATTCGCATTTTTCCATCTTGTAACTCATGCTTTCTTTAAAGCATGTTTGTTTCTTGGAGCCGGATCTGTAATACATGCAATGCATCATGAGCAGGATATCCGTAACATGGGAGGATTAAGAAAAAAACTCCCGTTAACCTATGCAACCTTCTTAATTTCTACTATTGCAATATCAGGAATTCCACTTACTTCTGGATTTTTAAGTAAGGACGGAATACTTGCCGGAACGCTTGCATTCGGCAAATTAACCGGGCACTGGCTAATACCAATAATGGGATTTACTGTTGCAGCAATGACAGCTTTTTACATGTTCCGTTTGGTAATAATGACGTTTCATGGTGAGCCGAGAGATCATCACAAATATGATCATGCACATGAATCCCCATGGGTCATGGTTGGTCCGCTTGTAGTTCTTGCTGCGCTATCCATTTTTATTTGGTACACACCCAATCCTCTCTCTCCGGATGCCGGATGGTTTATGAAAGAGTGGGTAAAAACCCCCAGTACAGTTGTTCCTGAATCATCTCGATTTGAATTTATGCAATCAGCATCGCATGAAACAGAAGTACACGGAGAGGTTGTTCATTCTCCACTTTATACTGAAACAATGCATTGGGCTCATTATCCTGCTATGGGTATGTCCATACTCTTAGCCGGATTGGGAATTTTATTTGCGTTCCTCTTTTACCAATGGAAAAAAATTAATGCTGATAATCTTGCAACCAAAATAAAACCGCTTTACAATTTTTCTCTGAACAAATGGTACCTTGATGAAGCTTACGATGCTACTGCTATATCGGGGACGTTAAATTTTTCGAAAATACTTTCCTGGTTTGATAATAAAATTGTTGATGGTGCTGTTAATGGAGCTGCATGGCTTGGAAGATTTATTTCCAGCTTAAGCGGATTGTTCGATACATTTGTAGTTGATGGTCTCGTTAACTTTACTGCTTTCTTTAGCGGATTTATCGGATTAGCTTTCAGAAAATTGCAAACAGGTAAAGTTCAGACTTACATAGTATTTGTTGTTTTTGCTGTAATCATACTTTTATTATTCTTTAAACCATTTTGATTTTTGAAATAAAAAAACTGAACTACTTAGTTTATTAACAAGATAATGGTAAAATGGAGTAATCCATTTTCAAATAAAATTAAAAATATAGGTTAGTCATTATGATGGGATTTCCGATATTAACATTAATTACATTTTTACCGGTTCTGGGGATGATTATAATTTTGTTCCTTAAAAAAGAACAAGGTAATACGATTAAATACACCACATTAGCAATTACAGCTATTCAAGTCGTATTAGCTATCATCCTGTTAACAAATTATAACTATTCTGCAGCCGGAGTTTATGAAGAAAGATCATTTCAATTTATTGAGAAGTTTAGATGGATTGAAATTGGTGGAATCTCCTGGCTGGGAACTGTAAAAATTGATTACTTCCTCGGTGTTGATGGATTAAGCATGCCGATGGTTCTTTTAACTGCATTAATCTCCTTCATTGCAGCAATTTCTTCATTGAATATCAATCATTCCCTAAAGGGATATTTTGCATTATTCCTCCTCCTCGATACCGGGATGATGGGTGTATTTGTTGCACTCGACTTTTTCTTGTTCTATATCTTCTGGGAATTAATGTTGCTCCCTATGTACTTCCTTATAGGAATCTGGGGTGGTCCAAGAAAAGAATATGCGGCTATCAAGTTCTTTATTTACACATTATTCGGAAGTATTTTCATCCTTTTAGTAATGATCGGACTTTATTTTAGTGCAACAGAAACATTAGCTGATGGAACTAAAGTATTTACTTTTGACCTGTTACAATTAATGAACTCAGGTAATTATACGGCTGATGGAATCCTTTCTCCACTAAATCCCAACAATCTTAGGTTTGTTGCTTACCTTGCACTTTTCGTTGGTTTTGCTATAAAGATTCCAATGTTTCCATTCCATACATGGTTACCGGATGCACACGTAGAAGCTCCAACCCCAATCTCAGTTATTCTTGCCGGTGTGCTCCTTAAAATGGGAACTTACGGAATCCTGAGAATCAGTTACCCAATATTCCCCGATATTACCCGGGATTTAATGTGGTGGATTGCAATATTCGGTATGGTAAATATTATTTACGGTGCTTTCGTTGCTCTGGCTCAAAAAGATTTCAAAAAACTTATTGCCTACTCTTCTGTTTCTCACATGGGTTATGTTTTATTAGGGATGGCTTCTTTAACTTCTACCGGGGTAAACGGTGCTATCTTCCAGATGTTCAACCACGGAACTATTACTGCGATGCTCTTCCTTATTGTTGGTGTTGTATACGACCGTGCTCATACGAGAGGATTGGATGACTTTGGAGGTCTTGCATTACAGATGCCGGCTTATACCGGATTTGTTACGGTTGCATTTTTTGCTACAATCGGGTTACCGAGTATGAGCGGATTTATTTCTGAAGCACTTGTATTCGTTGGTGCGTTTGGAGTAGATAGTATTAGAGTTATTACAATGATTTCTGCATTAGGAATTTTATTAGGCGCCGGATATATGTTATGGACATTACAGAGAATTTTCTTCGGTCCATTAAATCAAAAGTGGGCTACACTTAAAGATATAGATTCCCGGGAATATGCTATGTTCATTCCTCTTACTATTATAATAATTTTCCTTGGTGTGTATCCTTCTGCTATGCTCGATATTATGAATACGTCAGTAAATACACTTGTTAATTTTTTACATAATAATTTCACGGTTTCTTCAATAAGCGGATTATAAATTTTATAATGGAACTGAATAATCTATATCAATCAATTAACCTCATTTTACCTGAAATAGTTTTATCTGCTTCTTTAGTCATTCTTGTTTTAGCAGATCTTATATTTCATAAAGATAAAAGACTTATTCCTTATATAGCGGGTATTGGAATAGCTATTACAGGTGCATTTGTAATTAATCAGTTTGGTATAAGCGGATTTGGATTTCAATCCACATCTCAGTCAATAAGAAATTACGGATTGATTGCAGTAGATTCTTTCGGCGTCTTCTTTAAGTTAATTGTTATAGCATCATCAATTTTAATTATTTTCTTTTCACTATCCTCTTCTGAAATAAGAAAAATAAAAGACAGGGTTGGCGAGTATTATGCGTTAATATTCGGAATGATTCTCGGTATGTTCTTTATGATTTCTGCTACTGATCTGATTCTTATTTATCTCTCTTTAGAACTTCTCTCTTTATCGTCGTACGTTTTAGCCGGATTTACAAAATTACAGGATAGAAACAGCGAAGCTGCATTAAAATATTTGCTGTATGGCGCAGTTAGCTCCGGTTTAATGCTATTTGGAATCTCACTTGTTTACGGTTTAACAGGAAGTACAAATCTTTATGTGATTAATTCGCTTATACAGGGTCCTCATGTTAATTTATTTACGTTATCATTGGCTATCATATTAATTTTTGCTGGAATCGGTTATAAAATTTCTTCTGCACCATTCCACTTCTGGACTCCAGATGTTTACGAAGGTGCACCAATTACAATTACAGCGTTTTTATCAGTTGCAAGTAAATCTGCGGGATTTGCTCTCCTAATACGGTTTATCAAAACGACATTTGTTTCTTACATTAACGACAATGGCGAGTGGACATTAATAAATGTATTCGACTGGCAGTCTGTATTAATTGCTATTTCAATTCTAACAATGACCTTAGGAAACTTTTCGGCCTTATGGCAGAATAATCTAAAACGAATGCTTGCTTATTCAAGTATTGCTCATGCCGGTTACTTGTTGTTAGGTCTTGTTGTGTTAACAAATCAGGGCTTGTTAGCAATTCTAATTTATTTTATTGTTTACCTGTTAATGAACCTGGGTGCATTCCTTGTTGTAATGTTAATTGCTAATAAGATCAATTCCGAAGATATCGACGATTATAATGGAATCGGTTACACATCTCCCTTACTGGGTGTATCGCTTGCTATATTTCTTATATCGTTAACCGGTCTACCCCCTACCGCCGGATTTATTGGAAAGCTTTATTTATTCGTTGCTCTTGTAGATGTTAAGATGATTACAGTTGCAGTTATTGCTTTGTTAAACTCAGTCGTTTCATTATACTATTATGTTCGGGTATTAAAACACATGTACTTATCAAAAGCAACCGATTCAACTCCGTCTATTATTCCTACGTTTGGAACCGGAATACTGGTGCTTGTTCTTGTTATCCCTGTACTTGTATTTGGAATTTATTTCGGTCCGCTTGTAAATCTTGCAAAGAGTTGTCTGGTTATAATCGGTTTTTAGAATTTATTATTACTTGAATTTTTACCAGCGCTTTTATAGTTTTTCCCGGCAATTTATTTGAGTCCTTTACTTCATTTTTTTATCTAAGTCATTCTAAAATAATTTTCATCAAAGGAATTTTTTATGAACTATCTAAATGAATTAACTGCTAACAAGGAAATTTTTTTCAAATTTATGAAAGAGAAATATCCAATCTTTTTTAATTCCAATATTTTTTTCAGGGATATTCTCTATTCCATTAAGAGCTATTTCGAAAGAAAAGATAAATTTCTCTCTTATGCTCAATGTGAGAAATTGGCCATAGATTATATCAATTACCTCGAAAATTCTAGTGAATTAAAAAAAGTAAGTAATAATGCATGGAAAGTGAATTTTTTTGTTAATCCCGTTGTTAGTAAAGTAGAAACAGTTGGAAAGGAATAAAAATGGTTAATGAAACCGTTATTAGAAATGATATTGAGATAACAGAAAAAGCAATAAATCAGGTAAAAAAGATTAAAGAAGAAAATTCGATACCTGAAGATTATGCTTTAAGAGTTGGTGTTAAAGGAGGTGGATGTTCCGGTTTAACTTACCAGCTTGGCTTTGATGGAGAACTTAAGAATGGTGATACCGTCATCGAAAAGGATGGTCTTAAAATATATGTTGATGGAAAAAGTTTATTCTATCTTTCAGGAACCATTCTCGATTTTAGCGACGGATTAAACGGTCGGGGATTTGTATTCAATAATCCAAATGCAACCAAAACATGCGGTTGCGGAGAATCATTCGGAGTTTAATATGCAAAGAAGAAATTTTTTAACTTCACTTGGTTTATTGACCATTGCCGGATCGGTCGATAAGATTGAAGGGATTACAAATAAATTAAATAATAAAATAGATTGGAGTAACAAAATGAGTAAATTCGAATTAGCACCATTACCCTATGCTTTTAATGCATTAGAGCCCCATATAGATGCTAAAACAATGGAAATACATCATGGCAAACACCATGCGGCATATGTAAACAACTTGAATAAAGCTCTCGAAGGAAATACTGAATTAACCGGTAAATCTCTAAAAGAAATGTTCAAGATGATGTCTAAATTACCGGCTGCTGTTAGAAACAATGGCGGAGGTCATTATAATCATACAATGTTCTGGGAAATTATGGGGCCAAATAAAGGCGGACAGCCGACTGGTGCTTTAGCAGATGCAATTAACGGCACATTCGGTTCATTTGATAAATTCAAAGAACTTATGAACAATGCCGGGGCAACACGTTTCGGTTCCGGTTGGGCATGGCTTGTTTTATCTGACGGTAAATTAGTGGTCTCTTCTACCCCAAACCAGGACAATCCGTTAATGGATGTTGCAGATGTAAAGGGTTTTCCTGTTATGGGTGTTGACGTTTGGGAACATGCTTATTATTTACTTTACCAGAATAGAAGACCGGATTATTTAAATGCCTGGTGGAATGTTGTTAACTGGGATGAAGTTGCAAAACGGTTTGCTTCTGCTAAATGATTGTATGAAGAATCATTTTTCCCCTTTAGAAAATCCCGTTGAAAAACGGGATTTTTTTTATCAACTCTGTATTTAACTTCTTTATTAGGTAATAAATATTTCATCAACTCTAAATCCTCAATCAATCTATCTTCCTCTCCCCAATCGCTCCAATTAACACCTTTAACATTTAGAACCACTAATTGACTTGTAATCTTTTCTAAAACACTCTTTGAAAAATTAAAACTTGGCAAATATTTGAAGAATCTTTTAATCATTACCTCTTCATATTCACTTCCGATGTGAACTCCAATTGAATCAAAAGATTTTATTAATGCGGGGACACATTCTTTCATACACTCAATTATTGTTTTACTTTTACCGATAAGAACAAATGTGTTAATCAAACATTTTTTATCTATAAGAATTTTTGTAGTTATTACACCGGGTTTCTCCCAGAATTTTTTAACATCAGAAAAATCATTCGAATAAATCTCCCCTTTTTCAATCCATCCATAACCGGTTTCAAACCTTGTAGCATCAATTCCAAGTAAAACAATTTTTTCGGGATTATTATCAACAAAGTTTACTGCCTGATCAACGTATCCCATAAACTTCTCTTCTTCCAAAATAAAATGGTCAGATGGAAACATAACAATTGTTGAGTGTGGATTATTATGATGAATTTTCGATAACGGTAATAATAGTCCGGCAGATGTTTCTCTCATGCATGGTTGTTCCACTATTTTTATTACCGGATATTCTCCAAATTCTTCATTGATATACTCTGAATGTGAAGTATTGGCAATCATCATTAGCCTATCGTGAGGAATTAATAACGCTAAACGATCCACTGTATGTTGAACCATTGAGCGCGTTCCGATAAAAGTACAATATTGTTTTGGTCGGTGATATCCGTAAATCTGAGTTACATAATTTCTTAATCGTGTCCCTTCACCTCCGGCAAGAACTATTCCCCATAAATTTTCTTTATTGGGATTCATTTAAACCCCGAATTTATTTGGGTATCGTTCAGATAATTTGGAAGAGGTAAAAACAACATTGAAGTGTTGTAAATGCAAAGAAATGAATAAATAACTCTGAGGTTACAATTTGGCGGCTGTTTTATTTTTGTTGAAGGTGAATTCATATTTCACACTTTTAGCGCTATCTTATTATCGGGGTAACTAATAAATAGTTTAGTAGTGAACTGTTTTTAAATAGTTTTTGGGTAAGATTTAAAATAAAAAACCCCTTAAAAAGGGGTTTTTTTGTCAAATGTTCGGATATTTATTTTAATTTTCGTGAACAAACTTAAGCCGGTTAACTGCTCTCCTTAATGATGCTTCAGCTCTAATTTCATCAATTTTCTCTTTATTTCTATTAGCAATTCTATCTTTAGCTCTTTGTAAAGACCTTTCAGCCCTTTCAATATCTATATCTTCTTTAGATTCAAAGCTGTCTGCTAACACTAAAATCTTATTGGTCAGAACTTCCACCGTACCGCCACTTGTAGCATATTCTGTTTCTATATCATCGAGCCCAACAATTTTTATCTTACCAATTTCAAAAGTACTTAATAACGGAGCGTGATTAAATAAAACCTGGAAATTACCAAGCGTACCCGGTAATGAAATTGATTTTACTTTTCCGCTATAAGCTGATTTCGACGGAGTAATTATTTCAATATTCAGTTCTTTCATGCTAAGGTCTTTGCTTTTTCAACAGCTTCTTCAATTGTTCCTACATACATAAATGCTTGTTCAGGTAAACTATCATGTTTACCATCAAGGATTTCTTTAAAACTCCTTATAGTATCTTCCAGCTTAACATATTTACCGGGGAATCCTGTAAACTGTTCTGCTACGTGGAACGGCTGACTTAAGAATCTTTGAATTCTTCTTGCTCGCCTTACAATTATTTTATCGTCATCAGAAAGTTCATCCATACCGAGGATATTTATGATATCCTGAAGATCTTTGTACGCCTGTAAAATTTCTTTAACCCGTTTAGCAACTGAATAGTGTTCATTACCAACAATATCCGGTTGGAGAATTCTCGAAGTTGAATCGAGTGGATCTACAGCAGGATAAATACCAAGTTCTGAAATTTGACGGCTTAATACTGTTGTAGCATCGAGATGCGAGAATGCAGTTGCCGGAGCTGGGTCGGTTAAGTCGTCTGCTGGAACGTAAATAGCTTGAACCGATGTTATTGATCCTTTGTCAGTTGAAGTGATGCGTTCTTGCAATTCACCCATTTCAGTAGCAAGATTAGGCTGATAACCCACAGCAGAAGGCATTCGTCCAAGAAGTGCTGAAACTTCCGAACCGGCTTGTGTAAAACGGAAAATGTTATCGATGAAAAGCAACACATCCCTTCCTTCTTCATCGCGGAAATATTCTGCAATAGTTAATCCTGTTAATCCAACTCTCAAACGTGCACCGGGCGGTTCATTCATCTGCCCGAATACTAATGCTGTTTTTGGTAATACACCGCTCTCTTTCATTTCCAGCCAGAGGTCATTACCTTCTCTTGTTCTTTCACCAACACCGGCAAATACCGAATAACCTCCGTGCTGCTTTGCGATGTTGTGAATTAATTCCTGAATAATAACTGTTTTACCAACACCGGCGCCGCCGAATAATCCTGTCTTTCCGCCTTTTGTATAAGGTTCAAGAAGGTCGATAACTTTTATGCCGGTTTCGAACATCTCTTGTTTAGTAGTAAGGTTTTCAAATTTTGGAGAGTGGCGGTGAATTGCATAACGCTTCTTCGTTTTGATATCGCTTCCCAAACCATCAATTCCTTCACCAATCACATTTATTAAACGGCCAAGAGTCTCTGGTCCTACAGGTACTGAAATCGGTTCACCTGTATCGAATGCCTTCATACCACGGACTAATCCGTCTGTAGAATCCATAGCAACGGTTCTAACACGATTTTCACCAAGATGCTGCTGAACTTCAACAATTAATTCTTGTTCTTTGCCTTCAATATCTTTTCTTGGAATTTTAATTGAATTGTATATACTTGGTAATTTCCCGCCTTCAAAATCTATATCGACTACGGGTCCAATAACTTGGATTATTGTTCCTTCGCTTAGTGCCATTTTTCTCCCTGATTTTACAATTTTTGGGTCTAAAATTAGAAAGAAATGAGCTTATTTCCAAAGTCCCTTTTGGAAGAATTAGATGTGAATAATATCCTTGAATTCTATTGAGATAAGAGATTTTTATTGAGTAATGCAGTTCTTAAATATTACCCTGAATGTTGAACCGATCCCTTTCTCACTTTCCACTTCAATTTCAGCTTCATTTATTGAGCAATAATTTTTTACAAGTGCCAATCCCAAACCATTCCCCTCATAAGAGCGTGTATACCCATGTTCTTCCTGCACAAATGGCTGAAAGACTTTTTCTAAAAACTCTTTGCTCATGCCAATACCCGAATCTTTTACCTCAACTATCCTTTCATCCTTTTCATTTTCATAAAGAACGACTTCAATCTTACCCTTATCTGTATATTTAATTGCATTATCAATAAGGTTTGCGAATATCTGCATAACGCTGTATTCATCCCCTATAATTTGAGGATTTGATGATAAGCAATCGTAATGCAAATCGAGTTTTTTACTCTGTGCAAGATAAAGATATTCGATGTAGAGGGACTGTAAAATTTCGGAATCTAAATTAATTTTTTTCTTCACAGGTTGGTAGGCACCGGTTTGAAGCTCGGACATATTAAGTATTAAATCAACTGTTCTGATTATTCTGTGAGAAGCACGGGAAATACTTGAGAATAATTCTAAAAACTCGGGTTCGATTTTATCTTCAACTTCATCTTTAATCAACTGGAAATTACTTGTTATTATATTAATTGGAGTTCTAATTTCATGAGAGATTTGAGCGAGGAACTCTGTTTTTAATTTTTCAGAAGCAACAGCTCTTTCTTTTGAATCTATAATTTCCTGAATCATTCTCTTCTTTTCAGTTACATCTTCTTTAACAGCAACAAAATGAGTTGTAATTCCTTCGTCATTAATAACCGGGGAAATAATTTGATGTTCCCAATACAATCCACCTTTTTTATTTCTATTTAGGATCTCACCTTCCCAGTCTTTTCCGGAAAGTATGGTATCCCACAATTTCTTATAAAATTCAGTATCATGGTTGTTGGAACTCAAAATCCTGATATTCTGTCCCTGAACTTCATCCTTGGAATAACCGGCAATTCGTTCGAAACTTGGATTAACATAAACAATATTTCCGGAGGTATCTGTTACAACTATACTTAAAGGTGTTTGATAAATTGCACGTGCAAGAATTGAAAGTTCTTCTTCGGTTCTTTTTCTTTGAACATAAACCGACAATTGATTTGCAATCACCTCAAATGTTCGTAATGAGAACTCATCGTAAGCATGGGGGTCGTCATAACTTTGGACTACAACAGCACCTATAATTTTATTGCCGATTTTTAATGGTGAACCAAGCCATACTTCCGGTAATGTACCAACCAACTCTATAGCGCCAGTATTATGTAATTCTAGAATCTCTTGTTTGGATAACAATAGTGTTTTCTGAGATTTTATTAAGTAACCGGTTAAAGATTTTTGAGCTGACCATGTTCCGATTTCATCCTTCTCATCCCTATCAAGGTCGCTTGCAAGTGTGTCTGTTTTCTCGTCGTAGAATGCTACGAAAAAGTTTTTTGTATTCATCAGATGCGATAACTCTTTGCGGACAATATCGAACAATTCAAAAGTTTTTATAGAACTTGTTATTGCGTATGCAATATTGTATTGGATTCTCTGAATTAATTGAGATCTTCTTCTATCTGTTATGTCCTGAACAGCACCCTGGATTGCAATCAATTTATTATTAATAGAATCCCAAACAGGTTTGGCATAAATTCGAACCCAAACAATATTGCCATTTTTATGGATTGTTCTTGCTTCGGTAATCACGTTTTGATTATTGAGCAATTTCAGATATGCACTTTTATCTTCTTCAACATCATCGGGATGAAGCAACGCTTGCCAGCCGCCTATTTTTCTATACTCTTCTAAAGTATAACCGGTTAGTTTTTCAAATGCACCGGCTACCCAATTATATGTAGCTCTTCCATCAGGATTTATATTTGTAGAAAAGAGGTAATCGGAAGTTAAATTAGAAATTGTTCGGAATAGTTCTTCATCCTGTTTTAATTTTATTTCCGACAATTTTTTATCGTTTATATCAAAGGCAGACCCAATAGCAGCTGGCTTTCCTTTCCAGTTGATTCTACCGGCGGCAAAATCGATCCAGACTTCCCTTCCATCTTTTGTTACAATCTTAAACTCATATCTATTTGGAATATTTGCGCCTTTCTGCCTTGATAATCCACGTTCTTTAGTTAATTCCCTATAATCCGGATGAACAAATTCCCAGAAATCGAATTTCATCAACTCATCATTTGAATAACCGGTTAATATTTCAGCAGCTTTATTTGCAAAAACAAATTTAGAGCCCTGGTAAATAAAAATAGCAGTAGAAGTAGATTCTGCCAGATTTCTGAAAAGTTCCTCACTTTCGATCAGTGCCTCTTCCGATTTTTTCCTGATAGTAACATCAGTAATAAATCCTTCCAGGAATAGAAGTTCACCTTTTGAAGAAAAAATTCCTCTACCTCTTTCCCAAACCCATTTAATTGAACCATCCCTTGCTGTAATTTGATATTCATATTCAAATACACTTTTTTCTGCTAATATCCGTTGCCATTCTTTCCAGATAATCTCCTGATATTCTTTATGAATAATATCATTGAATGCAATCAGGTTATTATTAATAAATTCCTCCGGTTTATATCCTGTAACATCTACGCAGCCATTGCTAATAAATTCCATTGTCCAGTCTTTATCATTTTTACAACGGTAAACAAATCCTGGCAGATTACTTAAGAGTGTAGAATAGATTCTTTCACGTTCTTTTATCTCTTCTTCTGCTTTAATTACATCAGTTATATCTCTTCCTTCGGGTATAAGTAATAATGTATTTCCATTTTCATCTTTAACAGGGCTTATAGAAAAATCGATATATCGTAATTTACCTTCGGAGTCTATATGAGTTGTATTGAATCTAATAAATTGACCTTCTGCTGCTCTTATTATTGCATCGGTAATTTTAGTCTGCTCAATTAGCGAATGATTAAACCATGGTGACTTTTCGAATTGGGTATTATGAAGCTGTGCCATCGACTTACCAATCATTTTTAAAGCCGTTTCATTTGCTTCTATAACCCTCCCATCAGGAGTAAGTAATCCAACCAAACCAAATGACCTATTAAAAATAACTTTAAATTTTTCTTCGCTTTCTTTTAGTGCTTTAATAACATTTTTATAATCAGTTATATCCTCAATTACGCCAAAGATTTTATTTTTTTCTTTATCATATTCTGCCACTGAATGAAGATAAAGAATTTTGCCATCCGGTCGTTTGATTTTAAACTCAACATCATATGGCTCATTATATTTTACGAGATTTGTAAGTGCTGAATTTAATTTTTCACGGTATTCCGGTAAGGGTATTTGTTGAACAACTGATAAATCCCAGACGTTAGCTTGAAGGCCATATAATTTCTGCGCCCCTTCGGAACCATAAATCAAACCATTGTTAAGGTCAATTTCCCAGTTACCGGCACCGGCAATATTCTCTGCTCTTCTTAGTCTTGCTTCATTTTCATAAATCAGCTTTTGCTTCTCTTTCTCTTTGGATTGATCTCTGAAAATTAAAACCACTCCAATAATCTTGTCATTATCATCAATTATCGGAGCTCCACTATCGGCAATTGAAATTTCTCTTCCGTCTTTTGATATTAATCTGGAATTACTTGCAAGCTCCAGAATTTTTCCCGAATTAATTATCTCATCAAAAGGACTGACCTGACGAATTTTAGTTTCTTCATTTATAATTACGTAAACTTCATAAAGGTACTTTCCGACTGCATCAGTTTCTATCCATCCGGTCAACTGTTCCGCAATAGGATTCATCTGTTGAATAGTACCATTTATATCCGTGGTTATTACTGCATCACCAATACTATATAATGTTGTTCTGAATAGTTTTGCGTTTCTTTCAATTATTTTTATAGAGTTTCTATTTTCTTCGTGATCAATTAATATTTTACTAATAACAAGACTAATAACCGGGTAAACAACAAGTATTGTGAAGGATAAATTTTGATAAGTAGAAATAATTTTATTTGCAGGAAGTATTAAAACCCAAAATAACATTGCAAAATGAACGATAAGACCAAATAAGTAGAGTTTTAAATTATCGAATACAAATCCTTCGTTTCTTTTTTTGTTGAAATAATACCCGATTATAAAAGAGGAAATTGTTACACCAATCCCCATGTAAACACCGGCACCGCCAACAATTATCCTGTAAATAAAAGCCGGTATTAAAGAAATGAATCCTGAGAGAGGACCAAAGAATAAGGTACATAAACTAATTACAATTGATCGTCCGTCGAAAAATATTCCCTTTTCAAGTTCAAAAGGATCCAGCATACCGATAAGTGCCGCAATACCAAATAGGATTCCTTGTGATATCTTTCCAGGTAGTTTATTTCTATCAAACCTCTCGTCAATAAAACCTGAAAAGACTATTATTGCGACAAGGAGCGATAAATCGTAAATAAGATCTATTGCAACCAAGCTATCCTTCTTAAGAGTGAATTTTAAGTATGAAATAACCGGATGAAAATGAAAACAATTTTATTTTCAACTAAGTTCAGTAGAATTATTGAACCAGTAGAACTATTATTTAACTTCGTTATTCCGGTTTGAATTTATTAAAGAAAAACCTAAAATCAATAGAGTCAAATCACAAAGATTATCATATATAATTATCGAAAAAATCAAAAATCACTTAATCCTTTTATAAGCAGAAGAAATTTTGATAATCTATTCCTGATAACTTGCCTCATATATTAAAATACAGGTCTCTTACGAGACCTATTAAAATATGATTGTGTATTAAGTAATAATCTTTGAAAATACTAAGCGGGGGTATTAATACTTTCTGCAATTTCCATCCCCCTTTCCATTGCAGCTTTATTTAGCGGTATTAATTTATGATATCTTTCCGGCAGTACTTTCTTTAATCCATCTAAAGCATTTTCGAATGTAATAACAGGTTTTTTCTTCAAGAAAGCACCTAATATTATCATGTTCATTACTTTACTATTGTTCAGTTTGGTTGCTTCATTTGCAGCTTCAATAGGCACTATATCAATGTCTGTTCTGGTTGGAGGATTAATTATTGTGCTTGCCTCGTAGATTAATAAACCGCCGGGCTTTACTGCCGATTCAAATTTATCTAATGAAGGTTGGTTTAATGCAATAACGGTATCGAACTTTGTTAAAATTGGGGAGCTTATTTTGGAATCGCTAATAATAGCGATACAATTAGCAGTACCACCTCGCATTTCCGGCCCGTAGGAAGGCATCCAGCTTACTTCTTTACCTTCAATTACTCCGCCATAACAGAGAATTTGACCCATTGATAAAACACCCTGTCCTCCAAATCCGGCAATAATTATTTCTTCTGTCATATCAGATCTCCTTTAAACCGCCTTCTGCGGATTTTGTGGTACCTTTAAGTCTCCTAAAGGATAATAAGGAAGCATATTTTCTTCCAGCCATTTATTGGATTCAATTGGTGTCATTTTCCAGTTGGATGGACAGTTGCTAACAATCTCTACAAAGCTCAATCCTTTTTTCAACTCCTGATATTTAAATCCATTCATAATAGCTTTCTTAGCTTTACGAACATTGTTAGGTGTATTAACCGCAACACGGGTACAATAATAAACACCAGGTAATTGAGCAATTAATTCGGTAATTTTTAAAGGGTTACCCATTATTTCTACATCGCGACCAAATGGAGTTGTTGTGGATTTCATACCGACTAATGTTGTGGGCGCCATCTGTCCGCCCGTCATTCCATAAATTCCGTTGTTAATAAATATCATCAGTATATTTTCACCGCGGTTGCATGTATGAATTGTTTCACCGGTTCCAATAGCAGCTAAATCGCCATCACCCTGATATGAAAAAACATATTTATCCGGTAATACTCTTTTAATACCTGTTGCAACAGCACTTGCGCGTCCGTGGGCAGCTTCAGTCATATCCATGTTTAAATAGTTGTATGCAAACACTGAACAACCAACAGGTGCAACACCAATTGTTTCGTCCTGAATATCAAGCTCTGCAACTACTTCTGCAATTAATCGATGAGCAACACCATGACCACATCCAGGACAATAATGCATCGGAGTATCTATAAGTGTTTCCGGTTTTTCATAAACCAGGTTCTCATTTGAGCAGAGACTTTCTTCTGCAATCATAGTTTCGAAGTGCTTTTCTTCTTCAAGTAATCTTTTCTCGTTCATGCTGTTTCTCCTACATAAATTTCTTCAATCTTGTTAAGTATTTCTTCCGGTGTTGGAATTATACCACCCATCCTTCCTGTGAATTCAACCGGAATTTTTCCATTAACGGCAAGTCTTACATCTTCAACCATTTGACCGGCATTCATTTCAACAGTTAGAAATGCTTTAACATTATCTGCAAGTTGATTAAGTGCCTTATACGGATAAGGGAATAAAGAAATTGGTCTGAATACTCCAACCTTAATTCCTTTTTCTTTTGCAAGTTGCGCAGCTTTCTGGCAAATTCTTGCAACAAGTCCAAACGCAACAAGAACTAAATCTGCATCTTCACAGTCGATCATTTCATATCTTATTTCTTCCACTTCAATTGCTTTATATTTTTTCTGAAGATGAAGATTAATTTCCTGCATTTTATCCGGTTGAATATGAAGCGAAGTAATAATAGTTCGTTCTCTATCTTTTGTTTTTCCAGTAGTTGCCCACGGATAAATTTCGTTGGTTCTTGGCATCTGCGGAAATAATTCAACTTTTTCCATCATCTGTCCTAATGCACCATCGGAAAGAATCATTACCGGATTTCTCCACTTGAAAGCCAGATCGAAACCTAATTTAACATGATCAACCATTTCCTGAACTGTTGATGGTGCTAATACAATTAACCTGTAATCTCCATGACCTCCACCTTTAACGGTCTGGAAATAATCACCTTGCGATGGCTGAATTGTGCCGAGACCCGGACCGCCACGAACAACATTTACCAATAAGCAAGGTAACTCAGCACAAGCAATGTATGAAATTCCTTCTTGCATTAAACTGATTCCCGGTGATGAAGAAGAGGTCATAACTTTCTTACCGGTTCCCGCGGCGCCATAGATCATGTTGATTGAAGCAATTTCACTTTCTGCCTGAAGAACAACCATGCCGGTTCTTTCCTTAGCATGCTGGGTTAAATACTCTAACACTTCCGATTGAGGTGTTATCGGATATCCAAAGTAACCATCGCATCCGGATCTAATAGCTGCTTCTGCAAGGGCTTCATTACCTTTCATTAATTTTAGTTCTTTCATGATTGCACCGTTACTGTTATATCGCCGGTAACATTTGTAATTGTTGCAACAGGTTCTTTCTTTTTATCTGTCTTTCTATAAACCTTTATTATTCCCTCTGGACAAACAAGTGCGCAGTTTGTACAACCCGTACAATTGTCCACTATTCGAACAATATAATGATATCCTTTTGAATTGAGTTTACGAGAAAGTTCAAGAGATCCCTGTGGACAGGCAGCAGCACAAAGCTCACATCCTTTACATTTCTCGATATCAATTAAGATATCTCCTTTAACTTTTGCCATTTATTACCTCTTCAGTTATTTAAAACAAAAAAGGTTATAGATTATCTATAACCTTTACGGTGAATTATAAAAATTGCTGTTTCGATTAGAATTCTTGGCATTTTACTCTTTTTTAATTGTTAAAATAATAGAAACTAACGTGCCAAAAATGTTAAACTTTTACTTCGATAACAGCATAAAAATAAGGATTATTTTTGAAAAACAAACGGTCTTACAGGAAATATTCTTATTCCATATAAAGATTTTCAATCTGGTTTTCAGATATGAGAAATGGGGCTAATAATTAAGAATAATTTCAAAAATTATCAGACTAATTCAGCATGTTTATCGGCATGATAAGAACTTCTTACCAACGGAGAAGATTCTACAGCTTTCAATCCTATTTTTAAGCCGAATTCCTTATAAAACTTAAACTCGTCGAGTGTTACAAAACGATGAACGGGTAAATGATTTTTTGTAGGTTGAAGATACTGACCAATGGTCATAATCTCGCAGCCATGTTCATAAAGATCAGTAATTAATTCCATTATCTCTTCTTTTGTTTCACCAATTCCAACCATTATTCCACTCTTAGTTCTTAATCCATTATTTCTGAACCATTGAATAAGTTCTAAACTGCGCTCATATTTTGCTTGAGGACGGACAGCATGATAAAGTCTATTAACCGTTTCGAGATTATGATTAAGAATATCGGGAGGATTTTGTAAAATGATCTGAAATGATTCGACTTCACCTTTGAAATCCGGAATAAGAATTTCTATTGTTGTATCAGGCATTTTTTGTCGGATCAATTTAGCAGTCTCGGAGAAAATTGAAGCACCGCCGTCTTTTAATTCGTCGCGGTTCACCGATGTTATAACCGCATGTTTTAGTCCCATAGCTTCAACTGATTCAGCAACTCTTCTCGGTTCATCAAGATCAAGTTCTGTTGGTAAACCAACTTTAACATTACAAAATCCGCAACTACGTGTGCATGTATCTCCAAGTATCATAAATGTGGCGGTTTTCCTGTTCCAGCATTCTGCAAGATTAGGACATTTAGCTTCTTCGCAGACTGTATTAAGTTTACTTTTACGCATAAGTTCGTAAACGTTTTTATAGTTTTCCCCGCTCGGCAATCTTACTTTAAGCCAATCCGGTCTTTTACCTAATTCCGGTCTTTGTTTTTCAATTTCTTCAGCAAACTTTTTTTGATGTTGATTAATCATCTTTCCCTCATTTAATCCTGATCTTGCTCTTAATCATAATCTTTGTCATTACTTAATTAAACAATATTTGTATCAAAATTTTCTAATGTGTCTTTAACCGATTTAAGGAATTTGCCGCCGAGCATACCATCAACCAGACGGTGATCGTGGCTAAGTGAAAGGTACATCATCGGTTTGATTGCAATATGCTCCATTCCATCAACTTCAACTACAACCGGTTTCTTAGTAACAGCGCCTACTCCAAGAATTCCAACTTCCGGTTGATTAATAATAGGTGTTCCGAATAATGAACCGAACACCCCGTAATTCGTTATAGAGAATGTTCCGTCCATAATATCATCCGGGACAAGTTTTTTAGAACGAGACCGGTTACCTAAATCAGCAATAGCTTTGGCCAATCCGCGTATATTCTTTTCATCGGCATTTTTAATGTTTGGTACAATAAGACCATTCGGTTCAACAGCTACTGCAATACCAAGGTTGATATAATTTTTAACAACAATATTATTTCCATCAATCGATGCATTCATAAGCGGATATTCTTTTAATCCCTTTATTGCAGCATAAGTAATAAACGCCATATAAGTCAGTTTCAATCCTTCCTTTTGTAAAAACTCATCTCGGTGCTTTTCGATAAAGTTATGGATTCTGGACATATCAATTTCGATCATAGCAGTGACGTGTACAGAAGTATCGCGGCTATTTACCATATGATACATAATACGCTGACGGATATTATCCATCGGAATTAATTTAATTCTTTCACCCTGGGCAAATGCGGGCTGTTCAAATTTCTGCTCAACTGAAGGTTTAATCTGATCGACTTTGAATTCAACCGCAGCTTTACCTGATCTTTTATTCTGTAAATAGTTTATCACATCATTTTTAGATACTCTTCCACCAATTCCGGTACCCTGAATTAACTCAAGTTCCGACATTGAGATCCCCTCGGTTCTTGCAATGTTAAGAACTAATGGTGAATAAAAACGTCCGGGAGTTGACGGTTGAAGGTTGGTGATTTGTGATTGGTAATTATTAATTGGTGAAGTGCTAACCGGAGAAACCGTGGCTTGAGGTTTTTTAGTTTCTGTAATTTCTTTCTTAGTATCCGGTTCTTTTGAAACAACTGTTGATTTTGCAATTCCCGTTGTTGTAGAAATCTTAGCGACAGCAACACCAACCTGGACAGTATCATTTTCCTTAAACAAAATTTCGGAAATAGTTCCTTCAACAGGAGATGGAACTTCTGTATCAACCTTATCGGTACTTATTTCAAAAATAATTTCATCGCGTTTAACGGCGTCGCCAACTTTTTTATGCCACTTAATAATTGTTCCTTCCATAACCGATTCACCCATTTTTGGCATCGGGACATCAATAATTTCGCCACCGATCTGTGTAGTAGAAGGAGTTTCAATTTTCTTTTCCGCTTTATGTTCAACCGGAGTTTCTCCATTTGTTTCGATTACGGCAACTACAGTTCCTACCTCAACTGTTTCCTGTTCAAAAACTTTTATATCAACAAGAAACCCATCTTCCGGACTTGGGATTTCAGTATCAACTTTATCTGTACTGATCTCGTATATGATTTCATCTTTTTTAACTTTATCGCCTTTCTTCTTATGCCATTTAATAAGGGTTCCTTCGTTAATACTTTCACCCATTTTCGGCATTACAATTTCTACTTTCATGTTTTCTCCATTGATATTCTGAGTCCCAGATTAAGTGACGAAGAATCTCAAAATTGAATATTCAAAAATATTTTAATGATTTTAATATTCCAGTAACTGTTTTAATTCGTTATAAATTTTTTCTCTCGTAGGAAGAATTGCATATTCAAGATTAGGTGCATATGGAATAGGTGTATCCTTAGCAGCAATTCTCTTAACCGGTCCATCCAGGGACTCAAAACAATTTTCAGTTATTAGCGCTGCAATCTCTGCACCAAACCCGGCTGTTAAAGTATCTTCGTGAATAACCATCACTTTACCTGTTTTCTTAACCGACTTATAAATCGCATCAACATCAAGTGGTGCAATTGTTCGCAAATCTACAATTTCCACTGAATATCCGTCATCTTCAAGTTTCTTAGCTGCAAAATTAGATTCATGAACCATAGCACCGTATGTAATTATTGAAAGATCACTTCCCTCTTTAACTATTTTGGCTTTACCGAACGGGACAAGATAATCAGCATCCGGTTCCAGTGATGTTGAATAACTCTGACGATATAATCCTTTGTGTTCGAGAAACAGGACAGGATCATTAAGACGTAACGATGTTTTTAGTAACCCTTTTGCGTCTGCAGCATTGGAAGGATACGCAATCAATATGCCCGGCATGTGCGCAAAAAATCCTTCAACATTTTGACTATGATACAATCCTCCGTGAATATATCCGCCAACAGCAACCCTTGTAACAACAGGAGCTTCGAACAAATTATTTGAGCGGTAACGGTACATAACTATTTCATCGCGGAATTGCATGAATGCCGGCCAGATATAATCTCCAAATTGAATCTCGACACATGGTTTTAATCCCGCGAGTGCCATTCCTGTTGCAACACCTACAATACTTGCTTCTGCAAGCGGAGAGTTAAACACTCTTTCCTTTCCAAACTTTGTAGATAGTCCTTTTGTCGCTGTAAATACTCCGCCTTTGCCGTCAGCAATATCTTCACCAAATACATAAATCTTATCATTTCTGTCCATCTCTTCTTTTAATGCATGGTTAATTGCATCAACCATTACGATAGGATTTCCTTCGTGAGAAAGTTTTTCATATTCAATCCGGTCACGTTTACCTGATTCATCAAGAACAAAACGTGTAGCGGTCTGCGGATCGGGTTCAGATTGTTTTAATGCCCAATCGGCTGCTTCGGTAATATGATCTGTAATTTTTTTCTTGAACTCTTCATATGCTAATTCTGTAAGAACTCCCTTCTTAATCAATAAATCGGAAAATAATTTTATCGGATCTTTCTTTAAGTCTTCCTGTAACGAATCATCGGGACGATATTTTTTCTGATCATCGGAAGATGAATGTGAAAACAATCTAACAACATGTGCTTCAACAAGTGCGGGACCTTTACCCTGACGTGCATACTTAAATGCAGATTGAGCAATTGCGTTCGACTGTAAAAAATCCGTTCCATCAACTTCGAGGCGTAATAAATTTTCGTAACCTTTCATCATTTCGAGAACGGATGCATTTTTGCCGGCAGTCTGATCCTGAACAGGAACAGAAATAGCCCATTTATTATTCTGAATTACAAATACAACCGGAAGTTTTTCTCTTGATGCCCAATTGACTGCTTCGTGAAATTCTCCTTGCGAAGTTGTACCTTCACCGGCACTTACATAAACAACTCCATTAATTCCTTTCTTCTTTAATGCTAACGCTGATCCCACTGCTTGTAAAAATTGTGTACCGGTTGGACTTGATTGGGTTGGAATATTAGCTTCTTTAGATGACCAGTGACATGGCATCTGACGACCACCTGTTAACGGATCATCAGCTTTGCCAAGAAAAGCAAGAAAAAGATCTTCGGGTTTGCTTCCAAGTGTAATTGAAAAACACATATCGCGGTAATATGGATATGCCCAGTCAACACCTTTCTGCATTGCAAGACCGAATGCTACCTGAGTAGCTTCGTGACCGGCACCGGAGATAAGGAAAAATGCTTTCCCCTGTTTGATGAGAGTCATTACTTTATTATCGATTGCTCTTGAAACACTCATCATACTAAGGGCATTCATCAATTCGTCTTTTGTCATTCCGCCGAATGAATCGATTTTACCTGTTGGTGTTTTACCGTTTGATTTATCAATTACTGCTTCTGCTTTTTCTTTTGCCATTTAATTTCCCTCTAATTTGTGCTTTAGTGTTTTAGTGGCAAATAATATTCTGCCACTAAGTAACATAGACTTTAAGAAAGATTAATTAATGTTTTTAAGTAACCATCTTTTTCGCGCATTATTAAATGATCGTATCCAAATACCTTCTGAAAATTATTAACAAGTTTTTCTTTTACTTCCTGTAAATCTATATCAGTACCAAGTTCTTTTTTTAGTGATGTAACTTCTTTATCCCTTATTCCACATGGAATAATTCCGCCGAAATAATTTAGATCGGTATTTACATTAAATGCAAAACCATGCATTGTTATCCAGCGGCTAACTTTAATTCCGATTGCTGCAATTTTCCTTTGACCTATCCACACACCTGTAAATTTAGGATTCCTTTCAGTTGCAATACCATATTCAGAACACGTAATCATAATTACTTCTTCTAATCCTCTTAAGTATTCGTGTGTATCATGTTTCCAATCTGTAAGTTTAATTATCGGGTACCCAACAATTTGACCCGGACCATGATAAGTTATATCACCACCGCGGTCAATCTCGTAAACATTTATTCCAAGTTCTTTTAACTGGTCATCATTACTTATTAAGTTTTCTTTTTCAGCTACTTTACCAAGTGTATATGTATGAGGATGCTCAAGCAAAAAAAATGTATCGTTAATTTCATTGTTAAGACGAAGATTGAATATCTCCTTCTGCAGATCCCATGCAATTTTATAATCGATTAATCCGAGATCGGAGTAATCAAGAGTTCTATATGTGGATAGATTCGCCATAAGCGTTAGCTGCTGCTTCCATTATTGATTCTGATAAAGTAGGATGCGCATGAACAGTCTTAACAATTGTTTCGTATGTAGCTTCCATCGATTTTGCAAGTGTAAGTTCTGCAATTAATTCTGTTGCTTCGGGACCGATTATATGAGCACCGAGAAGTTCACCGTATTTTGCATCGAATACAAGTTTAACAAATCCATCGCGGTCACCGGCAGCAAATGCTTTACCGCTTGCCATAAAGGGGAATTTACCAATTTTTACTTCGTGACCGGATTCTTTGGCTTTAGCTTCGGTCATACCCACACTTGCAACCTGAGGAATACAGTAAGTGCAACCGGGGATTGTTTCGTAATTAATAGGAGTTGCGTGGAGCCCTTTAATTGTTTCGATGCAGTGAATACCCTCGGCACTTGCAACGTGAGCTAACCACGGTGCACCGATTACATCACCTATAGCATAAATATTCGGTATGTTCGTTTGATAAGTGCTCTTATCAACTTTAATATGATTTTTCTCTAATTCAATTCCTAACTCTTCAAGACCAAATCCTTCAACATTTCCTGTTACACCTATTGCGCTTAAGACTTTTTCAGCTTTCAGTTCAATTTTCTTTCCATCCTTCTCTACCGTTACAACAGCTCCATCCTTAGTAGCTTCTGCTTTCTCAACTTTTGTTGAAGTATAAATATCAATTCCTCTCTTCTTAAAATTCTTTTCGAGTGTTTCGGAAACTTCCTTATCTTCAACAGGAAGAATGTTTTTCATCATTTCAATTATTGTAACCTTTGTACCTAACACAGAATAGAAAAATGCAAACTCAATACCAATTGCTCCTGCCCCGATAACAATTAAATCTTTCGGTTGTTTATCAAGAATCATTGCTTCTGTAGAAGTGATAATGTTTTTTCTATCTACGGGAATGGAAGGAAAAGATTTTGGACGGGCACCCGTTGCAATAATTATTTTGTCTGCATTTACCGAATCAATCTTCTTTCCATCAATATCAAAAATGTCAATCTGGTTTTTAGAAACTAATTTCCCAAAACCACGAATTCGATCTACTTTATTTTTTTTAACCAACAGCTCAACATTTTTGGTTATTCGGTCGGAAATGTCACGGCTCCGTTTAATAATTTTATTGAAATCAAAACTTAATCCCTGAACAGAAATTCCAAAATCGGAGGAATGATTTTTCATCATATCAAAAATTTCTGCATTTTTAAGGAGCGATTTGGTAGGGATACAACCCCAATTTAGACAGATGCCGCCTAAATTATCCTTATCAATTACAACGGTTTTGAAACCAAGCTGACCGGCTCTTATAGCAGCAACATAACCGCCGGGCCCACCACCCAAAACCGCAATTTCATACTGTTTACTCATTTTTTCACCGAATAGATTTGAGATTTGGCCTGAAAATATAAGTCATATGACTTCTTAAAACAAACTTAAACTCTTTTTATGAATAACGTATTATGCAGTGTTTTCGTTCAAATCTATTGATTTTCGTTCAACCATTTCTCTGCTTCTTCAATATCGGTTGTTATACGAACTTTTAATCCCCTATTTGTAGTTACAGTTTCGCAAAATTTACCTTCCGGCAAACATCGTGGGTTGCATACGATAACAATCTTAACTATATGTTGGGCATACGATGAAGCAAATTCGGCTAATTTATATGTGTCAAGTGTCGTTAGTTTATACTCCAATTCACGTTCATCACAAAGAATTAATCTTCTTTGATGTTTAAATGCAGCTTCTATAATTGCGTTAGCATATTGTATAACATCTTCCAGATTTTCGTCAGCACCTTTAGTGGTTACTTTTAATATTCCATTGTGGTATTTAATTTTGTAATCAATCGCCATTTTAATTCCCCCGACAATTATTATACGTTATCAAGAAGCATGAACGATTTATTGGACAATTTTGAACCTGATTCAAAATTTTTATCTGAATATTGGCAAATTTTTAATAAAGGACAAATTGAACAAAGAGGTCTTGCCGGTTTACAAATTTCGCGGCCCAAATGGATAAGATTAGTGTGGAATGAATGGGCAATTCCATCGGGTAAATTTTTATTAAGAGCATAAAAAGTTTTATCGGGAGTTTTTTCGTTTACTATCCCGATTCTATTCACTGTTCTATGCACATGTGTATCAACAGGACAAACATTTTTATCGAGTGCAAAGAGAAGAACGCACGATGCAGTTTTTACACCAACACCATCAAATTTTGTTAGTTCAGTTATCGCTTCGCTGTTATCAAGTTCATTGAGGAATTTAAGATTTATATCATTTCTGCCGCTCAGAGCATTAATAAGATTTTTAATTGCTGTCGATTTCTGTTTCGCCAATCCGGCAGTTCTTATCAACTTTTCAATTGAAGAACGTCTTACAGAATTAATTTCTTCCCATTTACTGAAATGACTCTTAAGATTTTTATAGGCGCGGTATGAGTTGTTATCGTTGGTATTCTGGGATAATATTGTTGCGATCAGTGTATCAATCGGTTCAGGAAGCGGATTTTGTCTTGCTGGAATTCCGAACCTCTTAATAAGTATCTTATTAATTTTTTTTAATAAAACTTTTTTTTCGATCATTAATTAAGATATTTTTGAAAGCAAAGTTATTAAATTTATCCATGATTTCTTTTCCAATTATACTAAAGAGGTTTTATGCCCACATTGATGATTAGTATATCGGGTATTAGAGGGATTGTAGGGGACGGACTCGATCCTGAAGTAATTGTCCGTTCAACTGCTGCATTTGCCGACTTTTGCGGAAAAGGTAAAATAGTAGTTGGCAGCGATGGAAGAATTTCAGGTGAAATGGTTCGTAATCTTGTGAATGGGACTCTGATTGCCAAAGGAAATGATGTAATTGATATTGGTATCTGCCCAACTCCAACTGTACTGTTCAGTGTAAAACATTTGAACGCCGCCGGTGGTATTCAGATTTCTGCAAGTCATAATCCGAATGAATGGAATGCACTCAAATTGTTGAACAGTAACGGAGAATTTTTGAGTTCGGAAGAGAATATAAAATTCCTCCAGATGATGGATGATGCAACACGTAATTTTGCACCATGGAATCAAATTGGAAAAGTAACTGATTATAAGAAAGGTCTGGATAATCATATCAATGCTGTATTAAATATGAAATATATTGATATAGCAAAAATTAAAGGTAGGAAATTCAGGGTACTTCTTGATTGTGTTAACGGAGCGGGCGCTTATTCAATGCCGAAATTGTTGAAGAAACTCGGCTGCAAAGTAATAGAACTGAATTGCGAAAAGAACGGTGTATTCCCCCGTTTGCCGGAACCGATTCCTGAGAACCTGACAGAAACATTTGAAGCTGTTAAAAAACATAAAGCTGATATAGGAATTGTAGTTGATCCCGATGTTGACCGTCTTGTATTAATTACTGAAGAAGGCGAACCTTTCGGAGAAGAGAATACAATCACACAAGCAGTTAAGTATTACTTATCTAAGAAAAAAGGAAACGTTGTAGTAAATCTTTCCACTACACGCGCTGTTGATGATGTTGCTATTGAACATGGATGTAAAGTTTTCCGCGCACCGGTAGGCGAAGCAAATGTTGTAAAGAAGATGAAAGAGGTTGAAGCTGTTATAGGAGGCGAAGGAAGCGGCGGAGTAATTGTTCCCAATGTTAATTTCGGGAGGGATGCACTTGTTGGAACCGTAATAACTCTACAGCATCTGGCAAAAGCAAGATGTAAAATGAGCACACTAAAAAAGAATTTACCTGAATATCATATTGTTAAAAAGAAAATTGAAATTGCTGATGCAGACCCTGATGAATTATTAAAAAAGCTTGTGGAAAAATATAAATCAGAAAAGATAAATCTTGAGGATGGACTTAGAATTGATTTTCAGGATCATTGGGTTCACCTGCGAAAATCTAATACTGAACCGATAATCCGATGCATAGTTGAAGCAAAAACCAAAGAGGAAGCAGAGAAATTTGCTGAGAAATACTTTGGAGAGATTAAAAACTAGACAAGTTTTTCAAATTCTTCTTTTGTAATGCCAATTTGTTTTAATATACTTCTGAATGTCCCGATCGGTATCTCTTTCCTATTCATAGGAAGAATAACAATCCTTCCATCCTGATGCTTAAATTTTCCGTGAGAACCTTTTTGAGTCTTGAATACAAATCCGTTTTTGAGGAGGACATTTTCGATTTCCAGTGAAGAGTAAAGCTTAGGCATTTATAACTTCTTTACCAATCAGTACATTATTTATAACGGGTAATTCTTTATCCTCGCCATCAAAATAAAGTTCAACTGCTTCTTTAAGATTTTGAATAGCTTCCTCTATAGTCCGGCCGAAGGATGAAACCTCAACATTAATACACCGGGACACATAATATTCATCCTCTTTCCAGACAACATAGTCGATTTCACGTGTTTTCATAATTGCTCCAGATTTCGAATAAAAGTTATTTCTTTTATGGAAAAAGGGCAATATCCGGATTATTTATTCTTTACCGGTATTTGATTTCTGGCGTTGAAATAGATTGATGCACCGAAAGCAACTACTCGTGTTGCGCCAAAATAAAAGGTAACCGAAGCCTTATGATACCAATAAGGTGTTGATAAATAAGTTAATCGATAGTTAGAGAGAAAGATTTTATAGTAATAGAAACATCTGAAAAATTCGCATTTAGTTTTGAGTAGACTAAATTTTGTTGTTTTTTTATAAAAGAACGTTCATTGATAGAATGACGATGTTTTAATGAATGTTGATTTTAGTAATCATCACCT